>Ga0310786_10000383_pt1 | contig 71743 bp, 56 predicted proteins | sample AusTroGonzalo_MG_FD_203881 | JGI IMG/M metagenome (GOLD analysis project Ga0310786, IMG submission 203881) | Bovine rumen microbial communities from tropical cattle in Woodstock, Queensland, Australia - Gonzalo_03 (v2) (version 2) | ecosystem: Host-associated > Mammals > Digestive system >... | reverse complement strand
CGTACTGTTCTACGTTAATGGTCGGGAATATCGTCCAATCCTTTATGGACAGTTTCTCCGGTTCGTGCGCCAGCGCCTGGAACCCGCCGGTAAAGGAGTAACCGGCATGGAAACCCTTCCGGGAAGCATGGCGGGTGGTAACCACTACAACCCCGCAAGCGGCCTCAGGGCCATACAGCCCCATGGCGGCAGCATCTTTCAACACCTCAATCTTCTCAATGGATTCGGGTGCAATTCCATCCAGCGTGCAAACCCGGACCCCGTCTACAATATACATAGGCTCCATGCCGGGACGAACCGGCACGCCGTGCACAAAGATGGTGGGGACCATTCCGGGAGCGCCCATGGAAGAAATCACCTCGACACCGGGTTCATGGATCAGTTCCAGTGCGTGAGTGGCAAAAGGAAGGACTTCTTTCAGGCTGTCTGCAGGCTCCTGGGCATTAGCAACCCCGCTGCACAAAGCCAGCACAGTGAATAGTTTAAACGACAACTTGTTCATAGGTCAATGGTTAGAGAGCTCGAATTTAGCAATTAATCCCAATATTATCAAGCCCTTCCCATGGAGATTCCCGGTCGGGGCCGGGAATGACGGGGCATTGCCTCCCCGCTGCTGGTGCTTTAGAAACGGTAGCCGAGCCCCATGGCCAGAAGGCCGCTGGTCCAGCCGTAGCCGATGTTCATGTTGGCGTAGAACATTCCGCCCCCGATTTCCATTCCGAAAGGCGACACCTGCCAGCTGAAGCGGCAGTCGGTTTTGCCCACCGTGTCACCGTAAATGGTCTCCTTGAAAGTGCGGGTGCGGACACCTGCGCTCACGCTGCCGTACAGGTTCACGGTTTCTCCCTTGCGGTAATATACGCGTAGCTCCGGCATGAAGTGCCAGATGGTCTCGCGCTCCTTGAGGGTGGCGGGGCCGCCATTCAGGGTATTGAAGGCGGCGTTGAAAAACACGTTCATGCGCACGCAGAGGGGCGTATTGTCAATCTGATGACCGGCTGATACGCTCAGCGTCGGAAGGATGACGGCGTGCGGCCGGGAGAAGGTAATCTCGGCGTTGCTATAGATGCGGCCGGAGACGTCGCCGTCGCTCAGGCGGTCCAGCGCAGGGTAGGCAAGGCCCACCTCGACGCTCCAATTTTGGGCCGATGCTGCCGTCAGCGTACCCAGCAGCACGATAAGGGAAAGAACAATCTTTTTCATGGCTAGTACCTCCTGTTATCCTTACCTACACGTAAAAAGCCGTGCTTAACATCAAAGCCGTCGGCATACACCTCGAACCGGGCAGAAACGCGGTTGCCGATTTCCAGAAACTCAATCCAGCCTGCAGGGTAAAAGGTGCGGGCGTTCCCTCCCTCGAACTTCACCGACTGGCTATTCAGGATATATACCTTGCCTGTTGTCAGCGGCTCACTGTCCTCTACGTCCAGGTTAATGTGATACGGTTCCATATCCGGAAGGCTGGACTCAATGGTTCCCTTCAGCGTGAAACTGGTGCCATTGCAGTAGGCCGAATAATCGTTGTACATCAGGTACTTAACCCCGTTGATGTTCATTCTGGCTCCGTCGTTCGTCGCGCTCTCGTACGGATCCAACTGATACCGGCACCCTGTCAGGGACAGCGCCGCCAGTATTATCAGTAATAGTTTTTTCATTTCGTTATAAGATGTTACCGGTTTATAATCAAGGGGAGCCGCAAATCTTGCTTACGACTCGTAATTATTTACTGTTCCGCGGTCAATGAGCTCGCGCAGGACACCGAGGTAGGTGTCATCGGTGGTGCCGAAGGCGGCACGCAGGGCGGCGAGGGTGTAGTGGCCGTCACGGGCCTCGATCCAGGCCTGGAGACGGGCGGCCAGTTCGGCCGGTTTGGCGGCGCCGCAGCGGCAGAGGTCGCACTTGCCGCAGGGCTTCGATTCCGCCTGGCCAAAGTACCGCAGCAGGAACTGCGAGCGGCACTCATCTTCCTCCTGCACATAGTCGAGCATGGTCTGGACGCGCTCCCGGTAGGTGCTTCGAAGCATCTTGTAGCGGTCCGGGCTCAGTTGGACGTTGCCGGGACGCAGGCGGTCGTGTTGAATGTATAGAACCGTGGCGTGGTCTGCCGGAATGTAGCGCACCACGTGATTGACGCTTAACTGGTACAGGAGCTGACGGAGCATGGGCACGGTGACGCCGCATCGGCCCGCCACGGCTTCCTCGTCGATGGGCGTGGCAAAGGAGAAGATGCCCGTGTACATGCGCATGAGCGCTTCCAGCACGGAGACCATCGCCGGGTCCGGGAGTTCCACGGCATACAGGCCCTGGCGGTCCACTTCAATGCGAATCCTGGTCTGGATATCCATATCTTCGGCCAGGGTCCAGTGCCCTTCCCGTTCCAGGTATTTAATGGCATAATAGGTGGGGGACTGCTGCAGCTTGTACTGCCGGCAGAAGGCCGCCAGGTCGAACTTGAGCATGCGCCCGATACCGTTGTCATAAGGGATCTCAAAAAAGACATGCACCTTATGATAAATCTCTTCAATGAACTCCAGCGTAGGGAACGAGACCTGCTCCAGCTGCGAGAGCCGCTGCTTGTCGGTGCCGTTCCACAGGAGCACCGCGAAGGACTCGAGCCCGTCGCGGCCCGCGCGGCCCGCCTCCTGGAAGTAGGCCTCGGGGCTTTCGGGGACGTCGGCGTGCACCACGAAGCGCACGTCCGGCTTGTCGATACCCATGCCGAAGGCGTTGGTGCACACCATCACGCGCGTCTCTCCGTGTTTCCAGGCCTCCTGCCGCTCGCTGCGGGTGAGGGCCCCCAGGCCGGCGTGGTAGAAGGAGGCCGATATTCCGGCCGATGTGAGGCTCGCCGCCAGCTCCTGCGCCCGCGCGCGGCTTCGCACGTACACAATGCCGCTGCCGGGAACGCCGTCGCAGATGGCTCGAATCTGGCCGATTTTATCCTGCGCCTTGCGCACGACATAGCTGAGGTTGGGCCGCTCGAAACCGGACTGCAACAGATTGGGCTCCTTGAACTTGAGCCGCGCCATGATGTCCTTGGCTACCAGTGGCGTAGCCGTGGCGGTAAGGGCGATGACCGGCGCCTCTGTGCGCTGCCGGATCTGGCCAATCTCCAGATAGCAAGGCCGGAAGTCGTACCCCCATTGGGAGATACAGTGTGCCTCGTCCACTACGATATAGGAGATGTTGAGGACGCTCAGATAAGACTGGAACAGGGGAGTGGTGAGCCGTTCGGGGCTCAGGTACAGGAACTTGTAGTCCCCGTAGGCGGCATTGTTCAGCGCCAGGTCCACTTCTCGTCGGCCCATACCCGCATGGATGGCCATCGCGCGGATGCCCCTTGCCTGGAGGTTCTGCACCTGGTCCTTCATGAGGGCGATGAGCGGGGTAATCACCAGCGCAATGCCATCCCGCAGCAGGCCCGGCACCTGGAAGCACACGCTCTTGCCGCCGCCCGTAGGCAGAATGGCCAGCACGTCGCGCCCATCCAGGGCTTCCCGGATAATCTCTTCCTGCATGGGGCGGAACTTTTCGTAGCCCCAGTATTTCTGAAGAACCTCCTGCGGTGTCATGAATCTATAGCGGGTAAATGCCTGCTCCAACAAAGTCGATGAGCTGCTGCGGCGCTATGCAAATCTGCAGGCCGCGAACGCCGGCGCTGATATAAATCGTATCCCACAGCAGCGCGCTCTCGTGGATGAAGGTGGGAAGGGGCTTTTTCATGCCGATAGGGCTGCACCCGCCGCGGATGTACCCGGTGAGGGGCAGCAGTTCCTTGACGTGGATCATGGCGCAGCTCTTGTTCCCGGAGATCTTGGCGGCTACTTTCAGGTCTACCTCCATGGAACCGGGTACCACGCACACGAAGAGCCCGTTTTTGTCTCCCCGAAGGACCAGCGTCTTGAACACGCGGTCCAGGTCTTCCCCCAGCTGCTCGGCCACATGGGAAGCCTCCAGATGTTCCTCATCTACTTCGTAAGGAACAAGGCTATAAGGGATTGTGGCGGCGTCCAGCAGGCGTGCTGCATTTGTTTTCTGAACTTGCATGCACAAAAATACGAAAAAAAGCGCACAAAATCCGTATCTTTGCACCCGTTATGAGCGCAACGAAGGACATATTGCTCTCCCAAATCCGCAATGGGGGAACGCTGACCACCGGGCAGCAGATCAAGCTGTGCCTGATGCTCAGCTATCCCGCCATTCTGGCGCAGCTCTCGTCCGTGATGATGCAGTACATCGACTCGGCGATGGTGGGCCACCTGGGACCGGCGGCCGGTGCATCCATCGGCCTTGTCTCTACGTGCATGTGGCTCATGGGCGGCTTCGGCATTGCGGCCACCAGCGGCTTCTCCGTGCAGGTGGCGCACCACATCGGCGCGAACGACTTCCACGGTGCGCGGGCCATCCTGCGCCAGGCGCTCGTGTGCGTGCTGAGCTTCGGCGTGGTCATCGGCCTGCTGGGCGCCGCCGTCTCGCAGCGCCTTCCCATCTGGCTGGGCGGCGGCGAGGATATTGTGGCCGATTCTGCCCGCTACTTCCTCATCCTCTCGCTCTTCCTGCCGGCCATGTTCCTGGACTGGATGTGCGCGGCCATGCTGCAGGCGAGCGGCAACATGAAGGTCCCGAGCCTTCTGAGCATCGGCATGTGCCTGATGGACGTTGCGTTCAACTACCTGTTCATCTACAAGCTGGACATGGGCGTTGCGGGTGCGGCCCTCGGCAGCGGCCTCGCCGAAGTGATTACCGGCCTCCTGATGCTGTCCTTCCTGGTTTTCCGCTCGAAGGAGCTCAAGCTGACGCAGGAAAAGGGCAGCTTCCACCCGGAAAGCACCATCGTCAGGAAGGCGCTGGATATCAGCGGGCCGATGGCCTTGCAGAACATCCTCCTTCGCGGCGGCTACATCTGCGCCACCGTGATTGTGGCGCCGCTTGGCACCATCGCCATTGCCGCGAACACCTTCGCCATCACGGCCGAAAGCCTCTGCTACATGCCGGGCGTGGGTATTGCCGATGCTGCTACCACGCTGGTGGGCCAGTCTATCGGCGCCCGCCGCAAGGAGCTGGCCACACGCTTTGCGTGGATTACCACCTTCCTGGGCATGGCGGTGATGGGTTTCCTGGCCATCCTGATGTATATTTTCGCCCCGCAGATGATGGGCATTATGTCGCCGGATATGCCGGTGATTGAACTGGGTGCGCGCGTGCTGCGCATCGAGGCCTTTGCCGAGGTAGGCTATGCCGCCTCCATGGTGATTTACGGTGCCTGTGTCGGTGCTGGCGACACCCGCTGGCCCAGTGTGATGAACTTCGGCTCCATGTGGGTGGTGCGCATCATCCCGGCCATTTTCATCACCCGCGCCTACGGCCTGGTGGGCTTCTGGGTTTGCATGGCGGTGGAACTCACCTTCCGCGGCACCCTCTTCCTCATTCGCCTGGCCCGCGGCTCTTGGCTGAAAAAAGTGTAACTTTGCAGAAAATTTTTTGCTATGTACTACGTTTGCAAACGTCTTGAAATATCTTCCGCGCATGCGCTGCACCTCTCTTATGAGAGCAAGTGCGAGTCCCTGCACGGTCACAACTGGATTGTAAAAATCTATTGCAAGAGCGAAAAGCTCAACGAGGACGGAATGGTCACGGACTTCACCCATATCAAGAAGGACATCACCACCGCCCTGGATCACAAGAACCTGAACGAAGTGTTCGACTTCAATCCCACCGCCGAGAACATTGCCAAGTGGATCTGTGACCACGTGGACAATGCCTACAAGGTAGAGGTCTGGGAGAGCGAGATGAACATGGCGGCCTATGAACGCTAATTATCGGGTCAACGAGATATTCTACTCCCTCCAGGGCGAAGGCTACTGGACCGGCACGCCCATCGTGTTCGTGCGGCTGAGCGGCTGCAACCTGCAGTGCCCGTTCTGCGACACGGACCATAAGGGTTTTACGGAGATGTCCGGGGTTGATATCCTTGCGGCCGTGCAGGCGTGCGGTGGCCCCTGCCGACGCGTCTGCTTCACGGGCGGCGAGCCGGGTCTCCAGCTGGACGCGGCGCTTCTGGACGTCTTCCACGCGGCGGGCTACCTCCTGCACGTGGAGACGAACGGCACGCGCGAACTGCCCGCTGGCCTCGACTGGGTGACGCTCAGCCCGAAGGACCAGGTCCGCGGCCTCGTCGGCAACGGCAAGGTCGTTTTGAAGCGGGCCGATGAAGTCAAGCTCGTGCTGGCTCCCGGCGTGGAACCATCGGCCTGGGAAAATTTCCCCGCCTCCTGGCATTTCCTGCAGCCCTGCGACGAGGGTGGCGTGCAGAATACGGCCGAGGTGACGGCCTACATCGAGGCGCACCCCCTTTGGCGCCTTTCCCTTCAGACGCATAAACTTCTGGGTATCCGCTGATGGCTTCCGACGAACTCAAAGGGCATCTTTCCATCGGTGCGGCCTACACCATCTTCGGCCTGAATGTGGTGCTGTGCAAGGACATCGCCAATGCGCAGGCGGTGGCGCCCATCGTGCTGTTCACGCTGCGGGCGCTGGGGGCATCGGCCCTGTTCTGGCTGGCGTCGCTGTTCCTTCCGAAGGAACGGGTGGAGCGGAAGGACCTTCCGCGTATCGCCGCGGCTTCGCTGCTGGGATTGTTTGGCCCGCAGGTGACGTTTCTCATCGGCATTACCATGTCTACGTCCATCGACACGGCCATCCTGGGCACGCTGGGACCGGTTTTCACCATGCTCTTTGCGTTCTTTTTCCTGGGGGAGCCCATCACTGGCAAGAAGGCCGGCGGCGTGGCGGTGAGTCTCGCGGGCGTACTGTTCCTCATTTTCAATTCGGTCCATGCGGGCGGCGCTTCGGCCACTACGCCCATGGGCTTTGTGATGCTGCTTTTGAACAGCCTCACCTTTTCGCTGTATCTGGGGATTTTCCGGCCGCTCATTGCCAAGTACTCTGTGGTGGCTTTCATGAAGTGGTCGTTCCTTTTCTCCTTGGTGCTTTCGTTGCCGTTTTCTTTCCGGGGACTTATTAGCACCGACTTCGCCGCCGTTCCCGTGCAGGTTCGGTGGGAGATTGCTTACCTGATTGTTTTTGCCACGGTCATTGCCTATTACCTGATCCCTTACGGCCAGCGCTACCTGCGCCCCACCCTGGTGAGCATGTATAATTACCTCTCTCCCATGGTGGCTACGGTCGTTAGCATTTGGACCGGCCTGGATGTGCTCACCTGGCAGAAAGTCCTTGCCGCCGCCCTCATCGTCGGCGGTGTCATCCTCGTCTCCCGTTCCCGCTCCAAGGCCTAACCCTGCCCTGTCCACGCCTCATTCCGGGGATAAAACAAAAAACCCCGGAAGAAATTCCGAGATATCAAGGCAGGGGGTTTGGGGGGAACGCCCCCCAATATGTCGAAGACTTGTGGCTACAAAAAAACCTCGGAAGAAATTCCGAGGTTTTTTTGAGCCACTCATCAGGCTCGAACTGACGACCTGCGCGTTACGAATGCGCTGCTCTACCGACTGAGCTAAAGTGGCAAGACCGATCTTGGTGAATCGGGACTGCAAATATACAAACATTTTTTGTAATTTTGCAACAAATTTTCTTTGTATGAAGTCTGACATTGTTATCATTGGTGGAGGAGCCGCAGGGCTCGTGGCGGCCATAGGAGCCGCAAAAGTGCTTTCGGAAAGTGAGAACGGCGGCACCGTTACCGTATTGGAAAAGATGCCCAAGGCGGGCCGTAAAGTGATGATCACCGGAAAGGGCCGATGCAACTTTACCAATGTAAAGGACTGGCAGGATTTCAGTGCGCACATCCGCACGGACAACAATTTCGTAAGCCCCGCTTGGCACAACCTCACGCCCGAAGGCGTCATCGACCTTCTGAAGCAGAACGGCCTTCGTTCTGTGGTGGAACGTGGAGACCGTGCATTCCCGCAGAGCCACATGGCCGGTGAAGTGGTGGATACCCTTCTTCGTGCCTGCACGCTCTCCGGTGTGAAGGTAGTGACGGACTGCGAGGTCAAGACCATTGATGTCACGCCCCGTGGCTTCAGCCTGGACTGTGTGCAGACCAGCCGTAAGAACGTCCGCATTCCGGTGGAAGACCCCCGCAAACTGAGACCCGGTAAACCCGTTCCTACCCGCGAGGAGATTACCATTGAACCCATCGAATACAACTGCAAGAAACTGATCATTGCTACCGGCGGCCTGTCCTACCCGGGCACTGGCTCCACCGGCGACGGTTATATGTGGGCCGAAGAACTCGGTCACAGCGTGGAAGCCTGCTTCCCGTCCCTGACCGCCCTCGTGCCGGCCGGCTACAAGGAGGCAAATCCCCTTGCCGGTGAAATCAAGCAGGCCTTCCGCGGCCGCACCGTGTATGGCAAAACCAAGGAACGCAAGATTGCACCCCTTCCCAAGTGGTATCCCCAGTTCGAAAAACACATCGAGCGCGTTACGCCCCTGTCGGACCTGGGCGAACTCTTCAACGGCAACAACCTGGATAACGTGCAGCTCACCCTGCTTGTCAATGGCCAGGAGGTACAGCAGGAGTTCGGCGACATCGAATTCACCGACGGCGGTCTGGAAGGCCCCCTCGGTTTCATGGTCAGCCGCAAGGCCGTCAAGGCCCTGAACGACGGCCAGAAGGTGTCCGTCTCCATCGACCTCAAGCCGGCCGTGGAACTGGAGAAACTGGATGCCGATATTCACGCCAAGTGGGAGGAAGTCATTAACGACGAACGTTCCAAGGGCCAGAGCTTCCAGCGTCTGTTCCGCATCATGCTGGGTAAACTCATTCCCTGGAACATCACCCTGGCCTTCCTCAAGACCAATCCGAAGGTGAGCGTGGACAGCCTGGCATCGGCCATGAAAGACTGGAAGATGGACATCGCCGGCTTCGTCGGTTTCGAGCGCTGCGTGGTCACCGCCGGCGGCATCTCCACCGACGAGATTACCGCCAAGACCCTCGAGTCCAAGAAACAGCCCGGCCTCTACTTTGCCGGTGAGGTGCTGGACATGGACTGCGACACGGGCGGCTACAACCTCCAGATGGCCTTCTCTACCGGCTTCCTCGCCGGCGAAAGCGCCGCCAAATCCCTTGCCGAGAAATAAACACAAAACAAATATGAAACGGATTTTAACACCCATTGCTGCGTGCGTCATGATGGTGTGCGCATGCAACCAGAACCCGAACGGGTATGTGATGAAGGGAACGGTCCAGCTTGAAGGCTGTGAGGGGAGTGAGGTTTATCTGCGCTATGGCAGAACCACCGACACGTCGGTGGTGAAAAACGGTCACTTCTGCTTTGAAGGGACTGTGGAGGAGCCGGTTGTGGCTCACGTGATTTACTTTGGTGACACGAATCCCAAACCCAATGCTCCGGTGGTGCTGGAACCCGGCACCATCAAGGTGAACTTCGCTAAAGAAGGCGCCATCGACATCGCGGGCACCCCGCTGAACAACGACCTCAACAGCATTCGCGCCAAGTATGGCAACCTTCGCGGCCGGGAATACAACAGCGAACTTTTCGCCGGTCACACCAACGACATCCTGGGCGTAGGACCGCTGCTGGTGCTGGGCCGCGGCAACAAGCCGGTCTTCGACTCGCTCTATGCCGCCGCCGGTGACTTCGTGAAGAATCACCCCGACGTAGTGCGCGAGCACGAGCGCCTGGAGCAGCTGGAGCGTACCGCTATCGGCGCCATGTTCACTGACTTCACCATTGAGCACGGCAACGCCGACGGCAGCTCCGTGAGCCTCTCCGACTATGTGGGTAAAGGCAAATACGTCCTGGTAGATTTCTGGGCCAGCTGGTGCGCCCCCTGCAAGGCCGAAATGCCTGTGCTCAGAGACGTCTACAAGCGTTTCAAGAGCGACAAGTTTGAAATCGTGGGCCTGGCCGTCATGGATAAGCGCGAAGCTACCGAAGCCATTGTTCCGGAACTCGGCATCACCTGGCCCGTCATTTACGATGCCCAGGACATCCCCACGGAAATCTACGGCGTTAACGCCATTCCGCACATCATCCTTTTCGGCCCTGACGGCCGGATCGTCGCGAGAGAATTAAGGGGAGAAAAGATCGCAGAGACCCTTTCCCCCCTTCTGAAGAAATAATGCAGCGCTTTAGAAGTAAATTCCCAGCGTCACATTCGCAATATTTCTAGATATACCTTGCATGTACACGGCATTCTTAAAGAGTGTCGTGTATTCGTTTGATACGCGTACATAAGGCGTAATCTTCTCCAGGCACAGCAGCCATTCGGCAGAAACCAGGATGCCGCCACGAGGTGTAGTATCATACTCGAACTGCGGATCCAGCCACATGTCGAAGCTCTTGAGCACGGACGAGGTGGCTTGGGCGTAGTGGGGATCCTTTTTTGCCGTACCGGCACCGCTATGGAAAAGGCCGTGGGCGCCGATGTTCAGGATGGACTTGCCGCCAAGGCAGATGTCCTTCGTGGCAAACACATCGGCATCGAAGCGGGAGATCTGCTGGTTGCGGCAGAGGGGAAAGATTTCCGTCTGCTGCTGCTTGGAGGAGACAGTGAAGTCGGCTCCTACCGTGAGGGAAGGACGCTGGTCTTTCATGCCATAGAACCAGCGGTAGCTTAACTTGCAGTCCACGACAGTGCGGTCCATGACGTACTTCTTGCCGATGTAGTCTACGCGGGTAACACCGCCGGTAGGCGTGACGTATTCAAAGTCGTTCTCCTCGTTCGCCAGATAGGCGAAGCCGACGGAAAAGCCGATACGGTGGATGCTCTTCGCGGAAGGGCAGATGAGGTAAGCCGTGTTGAAGCGCATATCATAGCCCGCGAACTCGAAGAACACCGCCGAACCGCTGGATTTGCGACCGTAGTAACCGTTGCGGCCGGTGAACGTAATCTCGGTGAAGAAGCTCTCGTTGGTGGCAAACTGAATGGCGCCGCCGAACAGGTTGTTGTTCATGTTGCGCTTGTCTGAAGGAGAAAGCACGCCGCGGGTTCCAACCAGCTCGGAAACGGTGCCTAAGTAACCTCCACGGTCAATCTGGTAGAAGTAGGACTGGTCCGTCTTACCGTAGATGCCGCCCTGGATGGTCTCCAGCGTATTCCGGTAGTAGGCCGATGCCCCCACGAGCGTGGAAGAAGAAGGCCGATAAGAAACGCCGGCGTCGAAGGCGAGGTCCGTCCAGTAAGTCAGGAAACGGGGGTCCTTGAGCTTGGTCTGGTCCAGGCCGTCGAACTTGACGGAGACGCCGGCCGCCCACTTGTCGGTGAAGTTGTAGCTGATGACACCCTTCAGCGAATAGGACTCCCGCTGCTTGGTGCCGACGGTGGTGGCGTCGTTCTCATAGAAGTTCACGGGATTGTATTCGGGATCCAGCAGGATGGGACCGCCCATCTCTTTGCCCTCGAAATAAGACCAGTCGATATGGCCGAAGAAGGCAATCTTGTCGGATACACGGTAGTAGGATTCGGTGCTGGCCGATACCTCGTAGCTGTCCTTGGATTGGGTGAGGGGAATCAGTCCGCCGTTCGCTTTTTCAAAGCCCGCGGAGGCCTGAGCAATCTTTCCGTCCCATCCCGCAAGGGCGGCCGGGTTGGAGAGGTTCAGAACCGGCGTGACAGACTTCACAAAGTCATAGTCCCGCACGACCTCCCGCTTCTGCTGAGCGCCGGCGGAGAAAGCGCAGCCCAGCGTGAGCATATATAAAGTGAGTAAACGTAATCTCATGGCATTCATTTCTTAAGGGAGATAACTTTCCGCTGGTGGAAGTCTACAAATGAATTGTTGGTATCCGAATAGATGATGTGCGCGCCATTGGCGATGGAAGCCTCGGCGTCGATGCCCGAAGGATCGGTGGTGCCTTCGACGTCATCGGTGCCGCCCGTATAGCCGTAGACAAGCTTGCCGGCATTTTCCGGGAGTTCCTCGGTGGCTTCCTTGTCCACATTGCGGTATACGCTGTAGCCCAGCTTCGGGGTCAGGAGCACATAGTTGGAGTTGATATCGGCCGAGAAACGGACGTGGCTCGTTTCCTCGTTGCCTTTGGTCCAGACTTCAACGGCATCGTACACGCAGGACTTGGGGAACTTGACGCAGGCGAACATGGCGCCCTGCGTCTTGTCCAGCGCCGGCGTATCCGAGCACAGGGCCAGGGCCTGTTCGCGGGGCATCTTGCCGGTAAAGAACGTAGGTGAGGCCGTGGACAGGGGCCAGCCGGTAGGTGTCATGGCAAAAGCCTTTCCGGTGAGGTAATGTTCCTCCGGAATGTTCTCGGAAACGGCATACTTCCTGGCTCTGTCGTACATCTGTCCCAGGCCGACATTGCACATCCAGTAGTATTCCTCTTTGCTCAGGTCTATGGAATTGGGATTCACGGAGGTATGGTCCGTGGCCGATGCAACTGCAACAGTCAAAGATGTATAGGGATCGAGCGTGACGGATTCTGCCTTGAACCACCAGAGGGCACCGCCGGCGGGTATCCAGTCTTCCTTTTCATAGCTCAGTACGCCGTCTTCTCCATAGTAGAGGTTATTGGTATAACTCTCATAAGGGCAGCCGATGCCGAAAACGAGGTCGGAGATGTCGGCAATCTCGGCGGAGTTGTTGTAGATGGTGAAATACTGGTCGTTCTGGTAGGCGCCCAGACCGTCTGCGGAAAGGCAGCCGCCGTTGTAGAGCTCCTTGATGATCACCTGCTGGCTCACGGCCTTCAGCAGGTCAATCTTAAAGGGCTCGTTGTTTTTAGAGCCCGCTACAATACCGGACATAGTGCCGTTATAGGAGATTCTTTCACCCTCCGCCGTGATTTTCTTAATCTTATAGATGACCGTTGCAGTGTACTGTCCGGCGGGAACGTGGAATTCCGCATAGCCGCTTGCGTTGGTGGTGGCCGTGTAGTTTACGAGGCCGTTGGCGTCGCTCAGGACAATCTTGATTCCTTCGACGTCGAAGTTGCTGTCTTCATACTGCAGTTGGACGCCGATATTCACGGGAACCTGCCATTTTGCCCACTGGCACGAAGCAAGCGTTCCCGCTATCATAAGTAAAACGAATAATCTTTTCATAATCGCAGTGCGTTAAAAGAATAACCTGAGCGTAAGGCCGTAATAGACGGAAGGACTCATGGTGAGCCAGCTCTTCGTACGGGAAGAATACACTCGGTTCTGCATGTTGATGAAGTTGTTGGCGTAGAAAGAGATGGAGGCCACCTTGCCGATTTCCTTCGTCACGCTGAAGTGCGCATTGAAAGAAGGCGTCAGGTATTCCTTCATGTAGGTGTAGTTCTCAGACGTGTTGGTGATCAACAGGTTGGCGAGGTCGGTGTACATCTCCGGATTGTTCTCCTTAGCCCAGATGAGTGTCTCCAGATAGGGTTTCTGGGTGAGCGGATCTTCAAAGGTGGAGTAGGCGTCCGGGAAGAACACGGTGTAACCCTCTTCGTCGTAGATGGACTTGTCCGTGACGAAGGAGAGCGGGTCTGTCTTGTCGGTGAGGACATAGCTGCGGGCCGATCCGTCGGCGCGCTCGCTCAGGGTGCGGGAGTAGGTGTAGAGATTGCCTTCCAACTTGAGGGAAAGAATCATACCCACCTTGGGAATGTTGGTGGTGAAGGTGAGGTTTGCCTTTACGCTACTGCTCTCGGAGCCGTTGGACGTATTGTGACCGCCATAATACCAGCCCATGTACTTGAGCAGATCGCTGCCATCGGCCGACATTCTGTTGTTCAGATAATAAGGGAGGTAGTCTGAATAGACGGAACGCGTGACAAAGTAGCTGCCGTCGAAGCGGATGGTGGTGTTGAGGGGCTTGATGCGGGGGAAGTCAATCACCCATTCCAGACCGGCGCGGGTGACAGGATTGTCGTCGTTGTCCTCCATATAACCGGCGAGGAACTGGTTGCGGAGGGTGCCCGGAACCGTAATGTCTTCATGTGCGCCGGTCTTGTCATGGACCGTCACAAAACCGCCCTGGTCAATGGTGTAGGTGCGGTCCTCGGCCGGAATGGGAAGGCCCTGTACGGCGTTGGGACCGGTATAGAGGTAGGTGAAGCGGTTGAACGTCTCAATCTCGCGGTAGGCGCCGATGGTCCTGGTATAGTAGCCGGCCAGGGAGATGTGCGCACCGCCCAGGTTCATATCCATGCCGATTTCGGCCTGGTGGTCCCGCTGCCAGTACAGGTTGGGGTTGTACTGGATGGACTGGGGCATCAGGTAGTAGGCCTGGTAGACAGTGTTGTCGGACGCTGCGGTGCCGCGGAAGACTTCCAGGTCGAAGTAGCCGGGTGCGGGATACAGCACGGCGAAGGAAGGCTGCTTGGAAGCAACGCCCCAGCCGCCGCGGAAGGAAAGCTCGCGCAGGAAACGTTGTCCGCGGCCCTTGCCGGAAATGGCCGTCCACTTCAGGTTGAAGCGGGGCGAGATGCTGGACGTAACGCCGTAGGCCGATCCGGGGATGACCGTATTGTCGTTACGCAGGCCGGCGATGAGGTTGATGCTGCCGTCGTTGGGGAGCCGATAGAGGAAGCTGTCCTCGATGTACACGGCTACGTTGGACATTGTGGGGACGTCGCGGTAGCTGTACTCGCGCCAGGAGGGAGCCGTTTCGGGTTCCTCGGCCCAGGTGCCGATACCGAAGTTTTTGTCGGCCGTCCATTCGGCGCCAATCTTCACTTTATTGTTGATCTTCCCGGCATTCTTTGCCCAGTTGGCCTTGAGGGAAACGCGGGTGCTCAGGGGGCGGTCGTCGTGAGCCATGGTGTTGTACCAGATGCCCGGAGGCAGCATGACGGCCACGTTGTCGCCGCCTTCCTCCCAGGGCTGTCCCATGTAATAACCCTCTTTCTTGGCATGCATGCTCACGCTGCTGATGGACTCGGAATAGCGGCTGCGGCCCCGGGAGCTTTTGTTGCTGTACACGGCCGATGCCTTCAGTTCCACGTTCGTAATCCACGGCTTGCTCAGGAGCCAGTTCAGGGAGAGGCTGCCGCGCAGGGCATTGTCCTTACCGACGGAGAAGTTCTCCAGGAGACGGTCGGGGTCGGCCTTGTCATCGTAGCCGCCGAGGTTGCCGGTGACACTGGCCGAGAAACGCAGGGGTTTGTCGGCGAAGATGCCACGGGAGAACTGGGTGCTGTAGGTGAGGCCCAGCTGCTTACGGTCGTAAGAGGAGAATGGGGACATCTTGTTGCTGATGGAACGGGTATATTCCACCGTCGTATTGAGCACGCCAAGCGACTCGCCCGAGCTCGAAGTGCCCAGGCTGAAACCCTTGTTCAGGGAAAGCTGCTTGGTGAGCGGGCTGGTGGACATGGTTACGGTCCAGGGGGTCTTACCCCGCTGGGTGTTGATCTTCACAACACCGGAAGACATGTCGCCGTATTCCACGGAGGGAACACCCGTGATCACTTCCACCGACTCTACGTTGGAGGAGGCGATGTTGTTGGTGGCTACGCCGGACACGCTGGTAAAGGAGGCGTTGTTGGTGAGACGTACACCGTCCACCTCTACGGCCGTGCTGAAAGAGCCGCCGCCGCGGATGGAGAAGGTCTGAGTGCTGGTGAGCGTGGCAGCGCCGGTCTTGCCACCGGGCAGGAGGCTGCCGATGTCGGTCACATTCATCACCTGCACGTGCTGCAGAGCCACCTTGTCAATGGTTCTGGACGTGGCGGCTGAATTGGTGTTTTCTTTGGCCGTGACAACGGCACTTTCCAGCCTGAGGTTGTCAAGAACCAGGCGGATTCGCAGGTCTGCCATGTCTCCGCTGACGGTAATCTCCCGGTTAAAGGTTACATAGCCAAGGCACGAAACGGAAAGCACATTCTTGCCTTCCGGCACGTTCTTCAAGGTGAATTCACCTTTTGCATTGGCAATCGCCCATTGCTCCGAGGATTCCAGCACTACAGTAGCGTAATCCACGGGCTGGCCGCTGTCCAGGTCGGTGATGATACCGGACACGGTGTAGCTCTGGGACCATGCTAATGTTGCGGAAAGTGAAAGCAGCGCGATGAAAGTCGCAATAAGTCGTTTCATTTGTCCAATAGGTTAATAATGTTTTTGTTAAGCTCAGAATACAAACTGGGAGCCAATATAGTGATTTTTTCGTATCTTTGCACACTTTTGAAACTAATTTATCTATGGACAAGAAATCATATGCATTTGGAATGAGCGTGGCATCCAGCTTCTATCAGCAGGGCATCCACGTGGCAAACGTGGAAGACTTCCTGAGCGGTCTGAAGGACATGCTCACCGGAAACAAGCCTGCTATCAGCATGGAAGAGGCTGGTGAAGCCCTCGAGGCATTCTATAAGGAACTGGAAGACGAAGCTTCCGAGCGTGCTGCCGCCGCCGGCGCCGCCGCCAAGGAAGAAGGCGAGAAGTTCCTGGCCCAGATGGCCAAGGACCCTGAGGTGAAAGCCACCGGCAGCGGTCTCATGTACAAAGTGATCAAGGAAGGCACCGGCAAGAAGCCGAAGGCCACCGACAAAGTATACTGCCACTACGAAGGCACCTTCCCGAACGGTCAGGTGTTCGACAGCTCCTACAAGAGAGGCGAACCCATCGAGTTCGGTCTGAACCAGGTGATCAAAGGCTGGACCGAAGGTCTGCAGCTGATGAGCGAAGGCGCCAAGTACGAGCTCTACCTGCCCTACCACCTCGCTTACGGCGAGACCGGCACCCACGGCATTCCTCCGTGCAGCGCCCTCAAGTTCGTGGTAGAGCTTATTGAAGTCCGCTAATTGGATAGTATCATCCAGGCCATAGAAGTCTTCGCGCTGGTCACCGGCATCGTGTATGTGGTGCTGGAGATTATGCAGAAGAGCAGTATGTGGGTGGTGGGGATTCTCACCGGCGCGGCATGCGCCTTTGAGTTCGCCGTCACCCATGTATGGGCTTCTATGGCCTTGAATCTCTACTATGTGGGGATGTCCGTGGTGGGCCTCATCCAGTGGCGAAAAGCCAGCGAGGCAGTGGGGGAGAACGAGATTCACCTGCAGAAGGTATCCCTGAAGGCCGGCCTTCTGAGCGCCGTGCTCTTCGCGGCCGGCACCGCCGTCATGATTCCCATCCTGAAGGCCACCGGAGACCCCGCCCCCTTCATCGACGCTGTAGCGGTGATGCTCAGCGTAGTGGGTACGTGGTGGCTGGCGCAAAGCTATCTGCAGCAATGGTTTATCTGGATTGTGGCCGATATCCTCACCACCGCCCTCTGTCTGAAAACCGGGCAGTACTGGATGGCTGCGCTGTATGTGGTCTATATAGGCAGCGCGGTCTACGGCTACATCCATTGGAAAAGCAAGGGAAAATACTTACCTTTGAGAGATTAATCCGATAACCGTGAAACAACTGATCATAGACTGTGGCGCAACCAAGGCCGATTGGTGCGTAGTAGAAAACAATACCACCCGGAACGTCCGTACCAAAGGGTTCAACCTGGTGCAGACGCCCGAGGACCTGCTGAATGAAATCATCTCCGGCGCGGCGGCCGAAATCGGCCCCGGCGTCACCGACGTGCATCTGTATGCCGCGGGCCTGCTGGAGAAACCCGCCACAGACTTCGGGAAATGGTTCCCCGGCGCAGAGATTGAGTACGCCTCCGACATGCTGGGCGCTGCCCGTGCCGTCTGCGGCCACAATCCCGGCATCGCCGCCATCCTGGGCACCGGCGCCAACACCTGCGAGTTCGATGGAGAGAACATCGGCTGGAAGGTGAACTGCGGCGGTTACATCCTGGGCGACGAAGGCAGCGGTGCAGTCCTCGGAAAACTTTTCCTTACGGATTTCATCAAGAACTACATGCCGGAAGCCCTGCTCAAGGAAGTGCAGGAAACCTATCCGGAACTGAATTATCTCTATATCGTTCGCAAGGTGTACGGCGGCGAGGCTCCGGCCCGTTACCTGGGCAGCTTCGCTCCCTTCATCCTGGCCCGCTACGATAAGTACGAGTACGTCAAAAATCTGGTAGACTTTAACTTCAGAGGCCTCTTCGAGAAAACCCTCAAGCAGTACAAACCCCTGCCGGTAGGCGTGGTGGGCGGCTTCGGCTATGCCGGCCGCGAAATCCTCCAGCGTCTGGGCAAGGAGTACGGGGTGGAATTCTCCAAGTTCCTGGCCACTCCCGCCGAAGGTCTGGCAGCCTATCATGCCTTATAAGGAAACATATCCATCGGCCCTGCTCACCGAGGCAGTGGAGGCCATCAGCTCCCTTCCGGGCGTTGGCCGCCGCAGCGCGTTGCGTCTGGCACTCCACCTCCTCAAGCAGCCCGCGGAGAATGTGCACCACTTTACATCGGCCATCAACAGCCTCCGGGACAACGTGTGCTATTGCAAGCGCTGCCGCATGATTTCCGACGACGAGCTCTGCGCCATCTGCTCCGACAAACGCCGGGACCAGCGCACCATCTGCGTGGTGGAAAGCGTGCGGGATGTCATGAGCATCGAAGCCACCGGCCAGTACCACGGCGTCTACCACGTGCTCGGCGGCATTATCTCGCCCATCGCGGGAATCGGCCCGTCGGACCTCACCATCAAGGAATTAACCGAGCGCGTACAGGCGCTCGAAGACCCGCAAACCGCCGAGGTCATCCTCGCGCTCAGCGGCGACGTAGAAGGGGAGACCACAGCCTTCTACGTGTATAGACAGATCGAAAATGCCGGCGTCCGCGTGAGCACCCTCGCCCGCGGCCTGGGCTTCGGCGACGATCTGGAATACGCGGACTCCCTTACCCTGGGACGTTCCATAACCAATAGACAAGAATTTAAACCATGAATCCAGAAGCATCCCGTTGTCTTCTCTGCAAACTTCCCAAGTGCGCGCTGCAGGGCTGTCCCGTTCATACGCCGGTCCCGCAATGCATGCTGCTGTACCGTCAGGGCCAGTTGGAAGAGGCCGGTAAGCTCCTTTTCCACAACAACCCGCTTTCGGCCGTCACCTCGCAGGTGTGCGACTGGAAGAAATTCTGCTACGGCCACTGCGTCCTGAACGTGAAGCAGGTGCCCGTTAAATGGTACGAAATTGAGCAGGAGATCTCCGGGGAATATCTTTTCAAGCATAAACTGGAACGCCTGACGCAGGAACTGTCGGGTAGGAAAGTCGCCGTCGTGGGCGCGGGTCCCGCGGGCCTCGCCGCCACCGTGTGGCTGTATGAAAGCGGGGCCGATGTAACCCTCTACGACGCCAACCCCCGCATGGGCGGCGTCCTGCGCTACGGCATCCCCGCCTTCCGCCTGGACAAAAAGTACTGCGACGCCTTCGAGGCGATGTTCGCTAAAGCGGGCATCCCGTTCCGCGGCGGCGTGGAAATCGGTAAGGATATCACGCTCAAAGCGCTTTCGGCAGAGTATGACGCCGTCCTCGTAGCCGCCGGCGCCGAGCAGCCCGCCACCCTGGGCATCCCCGGCGAGGAGCGCGCCCTGCAGGCTCTCCCGTTCCTGAAGAACCCCGCGGCTTACAAGCTGGGCAAAAAGGTTATCGTCATCGGCGGCGGCAACGTGGCCATGGATGCCTGCCGCACCGCCGTACGTATGGGGGCCGATACCTGGATCTACTACCGCAAGACCTTCGAAAACATGCCGGCGAACCCCATGGAAGTGGAGGAAGCCAAAGAAGACGGCGTGCAGTTCAAAGTGTTCCAGGCTCCTGTTGAGGTAAAAGAAGACGGCGTGGTCTTCTGCGACTGCGAGAACGTGCAGCCCGAAGACGGCAGCCGCGTCATTACAAAGATTATTGAAGGCACGGAACACTTCGTTCCCTGCGATACCCTGATCACGGCTATCAGCGAAAAGCCCGCCACCGAGCTTCAGGAGGAGGCCGAAGGCCTTCCGAACGTCTGGCTCGCCGGCGACTTCCTCACCGGCCCCGCCACGGTTGTGGAGGCGGTGGCATCGGCCCGCGAAGCCGTGGAAGCTATTAAGAACAAATAATGAAAGCATTACTGGTATACTCCGGCGGCCTGGACAGCACCACGCTGCTCTACGAATACAAGGACAGCATTGCGCTGGCCGTCACCTTCGACTACGGTTCCAAGCACAACGCAAAGGAAATCGCCTACGCGGTAGAACATTGCAAGAAGCTGGGCATCAAGCACCTGGTGATTCCGCTGGGGTTCATCGGCCAGTATTTTAAGAGCGACCTCCTGCTCAGCGGCGGCGACATCCCCGAAGGACATTACGCCGACGAAAACATGAAGAGCACCGTGGTGCCCTTCCGCAACGGCATCATGCTGGCCGTGGCAGCGGGCCTTGCCGAAAGCTACGAGCTGGACGCCATCATGCTGGCCAACCACAGCGGGGACCACGCCATCTACCCTGACTGCCGTCCGGAATTCATCGACGCCTTCGCCGCGGCCGTCAAGGCCGGCACCTACAACGGCGTACAGGTGGTCTCCCCGTACTGCAACATCACCAAGCGGGATATTGCCCTGCGCGGCAAGGCCATCGGCGTGGATTATTCCAAGACCTATTCCTGCTACAAGGGAGGGGAGAAGCACTGCGGCAAGTGCGGCACCTGCGTGGAGCGCAAAGAAGCCCTGGAGGGCTTTGATCCTACGGAGTACTTAGAGTAGTTTCTTTCGGCGGAAAAGCACGAATACCAAAAGACAGCTCAGCACCATCAGGGTGAGGATGATGACCCAGTTCCAGAAATTGGCGTTGGGGTCGTCGGCTGCGATGATGGGCAGGCGCACGTTCATGCCATAGAAACCGGCGATGAGGGTGGGCGGCATCAGGAACACGCTCACCACGGCCAGGATCTTCATGATCTTGTTCTGCTCCAGGTTGATAAGACCCACCACAGTGTCCTGGAGGTATTCCAGACGCTCGAAGCAGAAGTTGGTATGGCTAAGCAGGGAAGAAATATCCTGCAGTAATACGTTCAGACGGTTCTCCAGACTGCGAGGCACCTTGGTGGAACGCATGAGGTTGGAGATGAGGCGCTGTTTATCAACGACGTTCTCGCGGACCACCATGGTATTTTCCTGCATCTGGGAGATGTCGATCAGGAGTTCCTGGTCAATGTCTTCCTGTTCGTTGATACGGCGGGCGTACTGGGAAATCTCCTTGGAAAGGAGCTCGATCATATCTGCATCCAGGTCTACACGTTGATCCAGGATGCTGGCGAAAGCGCTGAAGCCGGAAGTATATTGCTTGGGATTCACCTGCATGCGGCGCTGCAGTTCCGTGAAGGAACGCAGGGGCACTTCGCGCAGGGTGGCCAGGGTGTCGTCCACAATGGTGAAGGACACCGGCTGCATCATATACTCGTCCGGGCCCGGCGTAAGGAAGTTCGTATTCGCGAAGATGGCATCGTCGCTCTCAAAGTAGCGGGAGGAGGACTCAATCTCTTCGGCCTGCGCACGGCTCTGGATTTCCGTGCCCATGAAGGCCTCCACGGCACGTTTTTCGTCCCCGGTGGGCTGCACCAGGTCGATCCACAGCGTGTCCTCCAGTTTGATCTTCGGGAAGTCTTTCTCCGACTGGGAGAGGAGAATTTTTCCGTTTTGTCTGTAGAAGATACTCAGCATATCTCTTTCTGTTTTTAGCTCCGGGCCAGTCGCACCGGATGGATTGAACGTTATAACCAGCTGACGTTACGGACAAGTCAGCCTGCAAAAGTACGGAAAAAAACTGAAACCGCAAGGAAAAAATTAAGAAAGCTTCCTGGAAGGAAGAAGCGCCATCACAAGGCCGATGAGCGCGACACCGCCCACCGTCCAGAGAATGTCCGTGAGCCGAAGGTCCACGGGGTAGGCCGTGATGGTGAAATTCCCGGGCATGGGAATGAGGCCGAAGTGCTGCTGCAGGAGCACCAGCGTGACGCCGATGACAAGGCCGATGCACATGCCGAAAAGCGACACCGCCCAGCCTTCCAGCAGGAAAATGCGCCGGAGCAGGCTCTCCGGGGCGCCCAGCGAGCGCAGCGTCCCCATGTCTCCCTGCTTCTCGATGATGAGCATCTTCAGCGAGCTGTAAATATTGAATGCCACGATGAGCACGATGAACACCAGAATGAGGTAAATCGCAAGCTTTTCGTAGCGCATCATGCGGTAGATGGAAGCGTTCTGCTGCTGCCGGTCCAGCACGCGGAAACCGGAACCGAGCCGCTCCTGCAGCTCTTTCTGCACAGCGGGAACGTCGTCGCAGGTGATTTCGAGGGCCGATACCTCCCGCTCATAGTCCAGCAGGCTGCGCATAAGGCCGATGGGAACGACGAGCAGCTTCGCATCGGCTTCGGCGCTCACGGAGAAGGTTCCCGAGATCTGCACAGACTCGGAGTGGAGGCTGGCGGCGGGGTTTGCAAGGGAAATCTGCTCCGTGCGGGAAGGGTAGTGGATTTCAAGAGGCGTCACAAAGGAAGGCCGAACGCCCAGGTTGTAGGCCAGCACGGCGCCGGCTACGGCCAGCGGCAATTCGCCCTTGTGGAGCTGCCACTTGCCGGAGACGATGTGGCTCTGCAGGGGACTGTCCTGCTCGGCCACGGCATCTACGCCCTTCACGCGGGCCAGGCTCTGCTTGCCGTCGAAGGACAGGAAAGCCTGCTCCTCCAGCACGCTGGAGACGGTTTCGATGGCATCGCTCTCCAGCATCCAGTCGAAAGCCGGGCCTTCGGGTATAAAGACTTTTCCCTCTGCAGGCAGGACCACCAGGGGGGCGCCGCTGTCCGAGAGGGAATCGCTTACTAACTGATTGAATCCGTTAAAAACGGAGAGGACCATGATGAGGGCCGCCGTACCCACCGCCATGCCGGCTACGCCAATCCCCGAAATGAGATTGATGACATTGTAGGACTTCCGTGCGAAGAGATAGCGGAAGGCGAATTTCAGCGGCAGCGTTGTCATTCTGAGTGTCCCCCTGTCATTCTGAGCGAAGCGAAGAATCTATTTTTTCAGTAATTCTTCTATATGCTCTGCATAGTCCAGGGAAGTGTCCAGCAGGAAAATGAGCTCCGGCACAATGCGGAACTGCTTGGCTACGAGGTGGCCAAGTTCCCCGCGGAGGGCCTTGTTGTTTTCCTGCAGCAGGTCCATCACAGGGCCCTGCTTTTCGGAGGGGAAGATGCTCACGAACACCTTGGCGACCGACAGGTCCGGACTCACGCGGACTTCGCTCACCGTCACCAGGGCGCCGCCCATGGCGGACATGCCCTTGGAACGGATGATCTCCGCCAGGTCTTTCTGGATTTCTCGGGCAACTTTCAGCTGCCTTGTGCTTGCGGGCTTTTCCATATTACTTGATGTTAATAATATAGTAGTTCTTCTTACCCTTCTGGGCCAGGATGTAGTGACCGTTGACAATATCGGCCTCGGTTACCTCGGCGGCGATGTCGGTGACTTTGTCCTTGTTGATGGCAATACCGTTGCCCTGAACCATCTTGCGGGCCTCGCCCTTGGAGGGGAGGATGTTGGTCTTCACGGCCAGCAGGTCCATGATGTTGCAGGGGAGTTCGGCCTTGGGCAGGTCGAAGGAAGGCACGTCGCCGAAGACGGCCAGGAAGGTGCGCTCGTCCAGCTTCTTCAGATCCTCGGAGTTGCCGCCGAAGAGCATCTGGGAAGCGGCTACGGCATTGTCGTAGGCGGCCTGTCCGTGGCACATGACGGTAACCTCGCGGGCCAGCACTTTCTGCAGCTCGCGGGCACCGGGATTCTCGCGGTGGCGGGCGATGAGGCTTTCGATGGTCTCGCGGTCCAGCAGGGTGAAGATCTTGATGTAACGCTCGGCGTCATCATCGGCCACATTCAGCCAGAACTGGTAGAACTCGTAGGGGGAGGTGCGCTCGGCGTCCAGCCAGATGTTGCCCTTTTCGGTCTTGCCGAACTTGGTGCCGTCGGCCTTGCGGATGAGCGGGCAGGTGAGGGCGAAAGCCTCGCCGCCGTCCATGCGGCGGATGAGCTCGGAGCCGGTGGTGATGTTGCCCCACTGGTCGGAGCCGCCCAGCTGCAGGATGCAGCCCTTGTTCTTCCACAGCCAGTAGAAGTCGTAGCCCTGCATGAGCTGGTAGCTGAATTCGGTGAAGGACATACCCTCGGAGGAGTCGCGGGAAAGGCGCTTCTTCACGGAGTCCTTGGCCATCATATAGTTCACGGTGATGTGCTTGCCGATATCACGGATGAAGTTGATGAAAGAATAGTCCTTCATCCAGTCGTAGTTGTTCACCAGTTCGGCCTTGTTGGGGGCGTCGGAGTCGAAGTCCAGGAAGCGGGCCAGCTGGGCTTTGAGGCAGGCCACGTTGTGGGCCAGGGTTTCCTCGTCCAGGAGGTTGCGCTCTGCACTTTTCATGGAGGGGTCTCCGATCATGCCGGTGGCTCCGCCCACCAGGGCGTAAGGCTTGTGGCCGCAGCTCTGGAAGTGCTTGAGAATCATTACACTTACAAGATGGCCGATGTGCAGGGAATCTGCGGTGGGGTCAATACCTACGTAGGCTGCCTTGGGGCCTTCCATCAGTTTCTCTTCGGTCCCGGGCATTATGTCTTGAATCATTCCGCGCCAGCGGAGTTCTTCTACAAAATTTTTCATAAATATTTTTTCATTTTGGCATGCAAAGGTAACAAAAAAAATGCGTATTTTTGGCCTTCATTAGTTAGTAACTCGGAAGATGAAAAAATTTTTGGTCCTTCTCGCCGCCGCAGCGCTGGCGCTTTCCTCCTGCAGTAAGTATGAAACCGTCAAGGGAGACCCCCTTGAGGCCAAGATTTACACCTTGAAAAACGGCCTTAAGGTGTACATGACCGTGAACAAGGACGAGCCCCGTATCCAGACATACGTCGCCGTCCGTGCCGGCGGTAAGGACGACCCGTCCGACAACACCGGCCTGGCCCACTACCTGGAGCACATGATGTTCAAGGGCACCAAGATCCTGGGCACCCAGGACTACGAGGCCGAACTGCCCCTGCTGCAGCAGATTGATTCTCTGTTCGAGGTATACCGCACCCTCACAGATCCCAAGGAGCGCCTGGCTCTCTACGCCAAGATCGACGCCATCAGCTACGAGGCCTCCAAGATTGCCATCCCCAACGAGTACGACAAACTGATGTCCATCATCGGCTCCAAAGGCTCCAACGCCTTCACCTCCGACGATGTCACCTGCTATGTGGAGGAGATTCCCTCCAACCAGCTGGAAAACTGGGCCCGCATTCAGGCCGACCGCTTCATGAACTGCGTCTTCCGCGGTTTCCACACGGAACTGGAGGCTGTGTACGAGGAAAAGAACATGTCCCTGACCGACGACGGCGACAAAGCCATCGACGCCCTCAACTCCATGCTCTTCCCGCACCACCCCTACGGCACGCAGACGGTCATCGGCACGCAGGATCACCTGAAGAACCCTTCCCTGCGCGCTATCCGCAAGCAGAAGGACACCTATTATGTACCTAATAATGTAGGTATCTTCCTCTCCGGTGACTTCGACCCGGACGAGGTAATTTGCCTCATCGAGCAATACTTCGGCGAGTGGCAGCCCAACCCGGACCTGCCGCAGCGCACCATCCAGCCTGAGGAGCCCGCTACGGAGAAACTCTCCAAGGAGGTCTTCGGCTTTGAGAACGAGTTCGTGCTCCTGGGCTGGCGCACCCCCGGCAACGCCGGAGAAGACGCCGAATACAGCAACATCGCCAGCTCCATCCTCTCCAACGGCCTGGCCGGCCTCATCGACCTGGACGTGATGCAGAAGCAGCTGGTCCTCTCGGCCGACGTTTATCCCTACGACCGCAGCGACTGGGGCATTTTCCTGGCCCAGGGTACCCCGAAGGAAGGTCAGAGCCTGGAAGATGTGGAGAAGATTATCACCGAGCAGGTGTACCGCCTCGCTTCCGGCGACTTCTCCGAGGAACTGCTGAGCGCCGCCATCGCCAACTACCGCCTGCACCAGAGCAGCATGCTGGAGAACAACCGCGCCCGCACCAACCTCATGATGAACAGCTTCATCGACGGCATGAGCTGGAAGGAGCGCGTGGCCAAGATTCATAAGACCGAAGCCCTCACCAAGGAGCAGCTGGTCGCCTGGGCTCAGGCCAACCTGAAGCCCGAAAACTACGCCGTGGTGTACAAACGTATCGGCCCCGATCCCACCGTCAAGCGCATCGACGCCCCGAAGATTACGCCCATCGTCACCAACCGTGACAAGCAGAGCGCTTTCCTCCAGGACATCGCCTCCGCGCCCGTGCAGCCCATCGAGCCCGTCTTCGTGGACTTCGGCCAGGATATGGTTGTGGGCAATTTCCACGGCCTGGAGCTGCTCTACAAGCAGAACACCAAGAACGACATCGCCACTCTCACCTTCTGGTTCTACCACGGTTCCAACGCAGACCCGGTGCTGCCCATCGCCTCCGACTACATCCGCTTCATGCAGACGCCGGAGAAATCGGCCTCCGACATCTCCTTCACGCTGTACTCCCTCGCCTCCAACTGGAACATGGAAGTGGACAGCGAGATGACCACCGTCACCTTGAGCGGCCTCGCCGAAAATACCGGCAAGGTCGTCGACCTGGGCGAGACCATCATCCAGCACTGTGAGGCCGATGTCCCCGCGCTCGAGGGCATGAAGGCCGATATGATCCGCACCCGCGCCGATGACAAGCTGCGCCAGAGCGCCAATGTGGCCGCCCTGCAGCGCTACATGATGATGGGCCCGGAGGCCATCAAGGCCACCACCCTCACCAACCCGCAGCTGCTGGCCCTGACACCGGAGCAGGTACTGGATTCCTTCCGCGGCCTGTTCAAATACCAGCACCGCATCCTCTACTATGGCCCCGCCACCCTGGAGGAAGTGAAGCAGATGCTGGAGCCTTACTTCGTAGAGGGTCTCAAACCCGCCGAGCGTAACATCGAGCCCAAGGTGCTCACCCGTGAGGCCAAGGTCTATGTGGCTCCCTACAACTCCCGCCAGTTCAACTACATGCAGTACTCCAACCGGGGCGAATCTCCCATTGTGGAGCAGACCCCTTACATCGAGCTGTTCAACGAGTACTACGGTACCGGCATGAACTCCATCGTGTTCCAGGAGATGCGTGAGTCCCGCGCCCTGGCCTACAGCGCCGGCGCCCAGCTGGTGGTGCCTTCCTTCACCAACAACGACTACTACTTCGTGGCCCGCATCGCCTCCCAGAACGACAAACTCCGCAAGGCCGTGGAAGGCTTCGAGGAGATTGTGGAAACCCTGCCGGAAGCCCCCGAGAACCTGGAGATTGCCAAGTCGGCCATCACCAACAAGATCCGCACGCAGCGTCAGCACGGTATGTCCGTCCTCTACTCCTACGTGCGCAACAAGGATCTCGGCTTCAGCGTGCCCCGTGAGAAACTTATCTACGACAAGGTGAGCACCCTGAATATGTTCGACCTGCTGTCCACGCACGAGGACTGGATCCGCGGCCGCACCTATCACTATGCCATCCTGGGCGACGTAAAGGATCTGGATATGTCCTTCCTGCGCACTTTGGGCCCCGTGCAGGTCCTCACCCCGGAAGAAATCTTCGGCTATTAATCGAGTTAATATATATATAATGGAAGTACGTAAAACCAATGGAACCTTTGAAGAGTTCGATCGCGAGAAGCTGATGAACGGCATCCGCCTCGCCTATGTGCATACCGGCCAGCCCGTACCGGAAGACGTGGTGGTGTCCGTGGTCGACAACCTCTTCATCTACGACAAAATGTCCAGCCAGGAAATCCGCCGTCAGGTGGTGGATTCCCTCATGTCCATCAATAAGAAGGTCGCGCTTGAGTATATTGAGACCTTCGACCGTGGCACCGACCTGCGCAAGAAGCGGGACTTTATCAAGGACTACATCAAAGCCTCCAATGCCGCCACGGGCTCCAAGTTCGACTCCAACGCCAACATCACGCACAAGAACATCGTGACCCTGGGCAACGAGCTGTACAAGGAGAACAATATCAAGCAGAACCGCTACATCATGCAGGACAAGATCAAGTCCCTGTACAGCCGTCAGCTCGCAGACCAGTACATCCAGGACCTGGAGTCCCACGTTCTGTACAAGCACGACGAAAGCGGTACCCCCGGTTATCCCTACTGCGTGGCCATCACCATGTATCCTTTCCTGGAGAGCGGCCTCAGGGAACTGGGCGGCGTGTCCATCGCCCCCACCGATCTGAAGAGCTTCTGCGGAGAATTCATCAACCTCGTGTACTCCGTCTCTTCCCAGTTCATGGGCGCCGTGGCCACCCCGGAATTCCTCATGTATCTGGACTACTTCATCCGCAAGGACTACGGCGACAACTACCTGGAGCGCCTGGACGAAGTAGTAGAGAATAACGCCAAGCAGCGCACCCTCACCAAAGTCATCGACAACTGCTTCCAGCAGGTGGTTCACTCCATGAACATGCCTGCCGGCAACCGCGGTTACCAGACCGTGTTCTGGAACATTGGCTACTTCGACAAGCCCTACTTCGAGGGCGTGTTCGGCGAGTTCCGCTTCCCGGACGGATCGGCCCCCAAGTGGGAGACCCTCTCCTGGCTGCAGAAGCACTTCATGAACTGGTTCAACGAGGAGCGCACCCGTTACATCCTCACCTTCCCGGTAGAGACGATGGCCCTCCTCACCGACGGCGGCGACGATTATGCCGACAAAGATTACGCCGACTTCACCGCCGAGATGTGGGCCAAGGGTCACAGCTTCTTCTGCTACATCTCCAACAGCCCCGACTCCCTGTCCAGCTGCTGCCGTCTTCGCAACTCCCTGAAAGACCTGGACGACGAAGAACACAACCACACCACCCACCAGTACTCCATGGGTACGGCTTCCGTGGCCACCGGTTCCAAGAGCGTGATGACCATCAACCTGAACCGCCTCATCCAGGATGCCGCCCGCAAGTACTTCAAGGCCGAAAAGCACGTGGAAATGACGCCCGGCGTGGCTCTGGTGCCCGGCTCCTACGACAAGGACGTGCTGTACCGCTATATCGCAGAGGCCGTGACGGACCAGACCGTGCGTGTGCATAAGTACCAGACCGCCTTCAACGAGATTATCAAGGACTTCCTGAAGGCCGACATGCTGGATGTGTACCGCGCCGGCTTCATCGACATGAAGAAGCAGTACCTCACCGTGGGTGTGAACGGCCTCACCGATGCCGCCGAGTTCCTGGGTCTGGAAATCTCCCCGAACGAGGAATACAAGCAGTTTGTGAACAACCTCCTGGAGACCATCAATGTGGCAAACCGTAAGGACCGCACCAAGGAGACCATGTTCAACACCGAGTTCGTCCCCGGCGAGAACCTCTCCGGCAAGAACTACAAGTGGGATAAGAAGGACGGTTACTTCGTGAGCGAGAAGCACAACATGTACAGCTCCTACTTCTACAATCCGGAAGACGAAAGCCTGAGCATGATCGATAAGTTCAAGCTGCATGGAGAAGACTTCGTGAAGTACCTGGACGGCGGCAGCGCCCTGCACATGAATATCGCAGAGCACCTGTCCAAGGACCAGTACCGCCAGCTGCTGAACACCGCCGCCCACTACGGTACCAACTACTTCACCTTCAACTGCCGCAACACCGTGTGCAACGACTGCGGTTTCATCTCCAAGGATACGCTTACGGTATGCCCCAAGTGCGGCAGCACCAACCTGGACTACCTCACCCGTGTGATCGGCTACCTCAAGCGTGTGTCCTCCTTCTCCGAGATGCGGCAGGAAGAAGCACACCATCGCTTCTACACCAAGTGATCAAGTACGTACCTGAAATGACTTCTGTGGTCCTGGAAGAGATTCCGGACCGTGTTTCCCTGGCAGTGGATATCTCCTGCTGCCGGGGAAATTGCGTTGGTTGCCATTCCCCGTTCCTGAAACTGGACATCGGGGAGGAGCTGACCACGGAGGTGATAGATAAATTGGTGGCCGACAATTTCGGCGTCAACTGTTTTCTCTTCCTTGGGGAGGGGCAGGACCCGTCGGCCCTGCTGGCCCTGGCGGCGCACGTCCGCGCGAAGGGACTGGCGGTGGCGCTCTACAGCGGTCGCGAAGAGGTGGAGCCGGAGTTCTGGGAGGCGTTCGATTATTTGAAAATCGGCCCTTATCGGCCCGAGTGCGGGCCCCTCAATAAGCCCACCACCAACCAGCGTCTTTACAAATTGAAAGATGGCGTGCGGGAGGATATCACTTTTCGCCTCCAGCCACCCAAGATTCAATAGAACAGCGAATTAAAATTTTAGCAATCCCCGGCCTTCTGGCTGGGGATTAATCGTTTTAGCGTGACTGTGGAAAAAAGATGTGAAAAAAATTAAAAAAATTCTGCAAATTATTTAAAAATATGCCTATATTAGCGGCCCGTTAAGCCTGAGAGGCCGATTTTTACCTTACGAAGAAAAACTATTAACAACTCACTTATAACCAACGATGTTTAAAAAAACTGTTTACTTTTTGGCAGCCGCCTGCCTTATGGTTTGTGGCTGCACCAAGAGCAGAACGGAAATTGCCGACGTACTCGTGCTTTCTCGCGCCGAGGTCGCATTTTCTCAGGCAGGTGGCAACGCCATCATCGGCGTTGGATGTCCCTCCACTTGGACAGCGGAATGCAATGAGGACTGGGTTAGCGTAACCCCCTCCGCAAATGCTGTTGCTATCAGTGTTCCTACGAACGCTTCCTCTCAAAAAAGGATTGCCAAAGTGCAGATCAGCGCTGGCAATGCTGCTGCCGCCAAGGTGCTGACGATTGTTCAGTCGGCCAACATGGGCGTTACCATCATTAATGCTCCCGAGCTCATTACGCTGGACTCGGAGGTAGACAGTGTTTACTTCTCGGTAGATGCTACCGCTGCCTGGACCGTATCGTCCGAGGCCGAATGGCTCAGCGTTTCGAAAGACGAGAAGACGGGTGTCGTAGAGGTCAAGTGCGTCCCGAACGAGGGCGAGGAAGACAGAGTCGCTTCCGTGACCGTCAACAAGGCCGGCGGTGAGTCTACCAGCGTTACCGTGAGTCAGATCTGCCGCGCCAACAACCCCTACTTCAACTACATTGGCAGCTATGACCTCTATGCAGAGAACTGGTACCTGGAAGGATCGGCCATCGGCGCCCCCGGTATCGGTACCGGCTGCACCATCGAAGCCAAGGAGTATGGCAAGAGCTTCATCATCAAGGACCTGTTCTATGACGGTACCGTGAACGAAGCCACCTACGACAAGGTGGAAGGCACCCTTTCCATCATGACGGGCCGTTCCTGCCTGGAAATGGATCATGCAGACGGTTCATTCACCATCTTCTACCTGGCCCAGACCAACTTTGCTGCCAACACCCTGGAGACCAACAACGTCGTGTGCAAGCTGGGCACCGGCTACGATGAAGCCACGGATCCCGACCATACGAAGCCTTTGAAGGTGCTCAACGTCATCAGAGGCATCGAGGACGACTGCTCCTTCGGCCTTGTGGGTTATTTCTCCGCCAACCAGGCATACGGATATTTCAGAGACCGCTACTATGCCGCCGGCGAAATGTATTTTATCGCTAGATCCGAGTAAAAGATGAAAAAGACTGTTTTCCTTTCAGCTATAGCCCTCCTTCTGGCAGCTACGTCCTGCGTAAAGGAGGAAGTGATTAAAGAGAACCCTGTTCCCGGAGAGGGACAGAGCGCTGTTGCAACCCCGACGCTCAGCATCGAGTCCAGCAACACGCTCTTTACGGCCACCGACAGCCAGAATGCCAGCATTGCATTCAAGAGCCTGGGCGGTGAGGCCCTCGTTTATGTGAATACCAACGTTGCTTCCTGGGAAGTTAAATCCGAGGGCGACGACCTGGCTGTTCTCACCGCCGACAAAACGGCCGGTACGTTGTCCATCAGCGCCAAGAAGAACAACGCTACCAAGCAGCTCGCTGCCAAGTATACCATCAAGGCCGGTGAGCTCACCGCTACCATCAATGTAACCCAGAACGCCTATGGCACCCCGGAAATCGTTGCCAGCGAGAACAACTTCCACTTCGCTGCCGTAGGTAAGACCAGCGCTTCCTTCACCGTAGAGAGCTCCATCGACGACTGGAACTTCGAGACCGAAGGCATTGACTGGCTGCTGGTAAAGAAAGAGGGCAACAAAATCACCCTCGAAGCCTACGACAACAAGCTGGTCACCGACCGTGAAGTTTCCTTCGTCCTCTATGCAGGACAGGGCGCAGAGAGAGTGACCGAGACCATTTCCGTGTCCCAGGATCGCCTGGTAGATGCCGCTTCCAGCGCACTGGTGGTGCCGATGGAACCTTTCCCCTCCAAAGCCGCCGAGGTGCAGGTCGCTTCCAACTACGACTGGAGCTACGAGGTTGTCGAGGGCGAATCCGACTGGTTCGACATCACGCGCGAGGATGGTGCCGTGGTAAACGGTTACCAGGTGGGCAAGCTCATCTTTACCGGTCTCGACAACAGAAATCCCGAATCCCGCAAAGCTGTTGTGAATATCACCACCGGTGACGGTGAGCAGAACGTCAAGACCATCAGCATTGCTGTTTCGCAGGCCGGTATCGATGTCAAGGCCTTCATGATTGGCATTGAGATTAAGCCGAACGCCTATGGCAATGTGAACTACGAGGCGCTCCTTCCCATTAAAGAAGGTACCGATATCAAGGTAGACTGGGGTGACGGTTCTCCCGTAGAGGAACTGGGCGACGTTGCAGCTGCGCCTAAGCACACCTACACCGATGAGAACCTGTACGTAGTATCCATCTGGGGTAATGTTCCCCGTTTCAGCTACGGTGATTATTACGGCACTGTCTACTCCGACATGGTTGCCAAGGTTTACAACTGGGGTGAACTCGGTTTCGTGGAACTGGAGGGCGCTTTCAAGGCCTGCAAGTCCCTGACCAGCGTGCCTACCGACGACCGCGGCGCCTTTGCCAACGTGACGGATATGTGCGAAATGTTCTCCCAGTCCGGTCTGCAAGCGATTCCTGAGGGCTTCCTCAAATACGCCGGGGAACTGCTGTGGATTGACAACATGTTCTATTCCACCAAGATCAATCAGGTTCCGGCCGATTTCCTCTATAACTGCCCGAAACTCGAGAGCGTCTGCAATGCTTTCGGCGCTACCGAAATCACCAAGATCGACAAGGATATCTTCAGCAAGAACCCGCTGCTCGATGACGCTTCCCAGGTATTCTCCCAGACCCCGCTGCAGGAGATTCCTGCCGGCCTCTTCGACCACAACCCGGAGATTACTACCTTCAACGCTACGTTCTCCAACTGCAAGCAGCTGAAAAAAATCCCTGCCGGCCTCTTTGACCACCAGACCAAGGTGGAAACCTTCCGCATGACCTTTAACTATGCGCCTATCGAGGAAATCCCCGAAGGTCTCTTCGCTGAGAACTTCGACGTTAACAACTTCTCGAACACCTTCTGTCACACCAACATCAAGAAAATCCCGGAGCATCTGTTCAAGGGTTACTCCAAAGTAGAGACCTTCATGTCCTGCTTCAATGGTTGTGAATATCTGGAGTCCATTCCCGCCGACCTCTTTACGGAGTCCGGCGCCCTGCAGTCCTTCATTGTTAAGGCAAACAACAAATCCAGCTGCCTGAACATGGTATTCGAAGGCTGCAAGTCCCTGAAGGAAGTTCCTGCAGGCCTGTTCGACGGATTCTCTCAGGTAACCACCCTGAGCTCTGTCTTCGAAGACTGCACCTCGCTCGAAACTATCCCTGCCGGTCTTTTCAAGGATTTCTCGAAGGTAACTACTTTCGGCAGCGTTTTTGCCGGTTGCACCTCCCTTAAGGAGCTGCCCTCCGGCTTGTTCGAAGGTCTCACCGCTGTGTCTTCCTTCGCCGGTCTGTTCCAGAACTGCACCGGTCTGGAGAGCGTTCCGGCCAATCTGCTGGCCGGTTGCCCCAAGGTGACCAACATCTCCAAGATGTTCTATGGTTGCACCGCCCTGAAAACGGTGGACGTCAATGCCTTCGCCGATGGCGCTGCCGTAACCAACGTTACCAGCCTCTTCGAAGGCTGCACCGCCCTGGAGAGCATCTCCGGTCATGTGTTCGACGCCCTTGTCAAGGTGAGCTCTGCCACCAAGGTCTTCTATAACTCCGGCCTGAAGACGGTTCCTACGGGTCTGCTGAAGGCTTTCACGCTGCCCACCTCCTTCGACCAGATGTTCGCGAGCTGCAAGAGTCTTGAAACGGTAGAGGATGATGTATTCCCTGCAACGTCCAAGGCCAAAACGCTGACCAAGCTCTTCTTCGAAGATACTGCGCTCAAGAATGTGGGTCTTATGTTCGCCGAGGCCAATACGGCAGCCAGCGGAACCATCGCCAACATCTTTGACGGCTGCACCGCTCTGGAAACGGTTCCTGCCGGCCTCTTCGATAATCTCGATGCTGTTACCACGGTAAGCAACGCTTTCCAGAACTCCGGTATCAAGACGCTGCCGGAAGGTATCTTCGGCGGCATGGCCAAGGCTACGACCTTCACCGGCTGCTTCAAGAACTGCGACAATATGGTGAATGGCCCGCACAACCTCTTCGGCTCCTCTGCAACGGCCAACGGCTTCAGCAATATGTTCGAGGGTTGCGACAATCTCAAAACCATTCCCGCCGACCTGCTGGGTAATCCCACCAAGGGCGCCCTCAATGTGGGCAGCATGTTCCTTGACTGCAAGGCGTTGGAAGAAGTTCCCGCCGGCCTGTTCAAGGGTCATCAGGTGAAGACCTACACCCAGGTGTTCAAAGGCTGCACTGCCCTCAAGACGGTAGGAAGCGAAGCCATCGACTGCTATGGCCAGAATGCCACTGTCGCCGGCCTGTTCGTCGACTGCTCCGCACTCGAGAGTGTCGCCGCAGACTTCATGATCAACGCAGAAAAGGTGACCAGCCTCTTCAATATGTTCAATGGCTGCTCCAGCCTGAAGAGCATTGCTGTCAACATGTTCGACAGCATGACGCTTGTTACCAATGCCAAGGCCCTGTTCCAGGGCTGCACCTCCCTCACCGGTGAGTCTCCTTACACTGTTGTGAACGGTGTGAAGTATCACCTCTATGAGCGCACCGCAGCCAACAAGGAAGCCAGTGGCTTTGCCGGTATCACCTCCCACGATTTCACCTTCAAGGATTGCACCGGTCTCAGCGACTACAGCCAGATTGACGGTACCTGGAAATAAAACAGAACACAGAAATGAAACTCAAGTCCATTATACTTTGTGCCCTTGCCCTTACCGGCGCAGCGGCATGCACCAAAGTGAATGTAACGGAGGCTCCGGAATATGTGGCTCCGCTCTACATTCAGGCATCTGACAGCAAGGTCGTCTTCGACGTAGTCGGCGGCCAGGCCATGATTACCCTCGCCACCAACGGCACCGTTGCCTGCGGGGAAGTTCCTGCCGGCTTCGAGCTGGTCGAGGAAGAAGATGCTACCTATATTGTAAAGGCTGGCGTGAACACCTCCGCCGCCACGGTATCGGCCGACCTCACCTTCACCGCCACGCGCGATGAGGAGAGCGTAAGCACCACGGTTTCTCTCGTGCAGCGTGCCGCCGAGGCTCAGAACCTCAGCGCTGCGGGCCTTGCCAACTGCTACATCGCCCACACCAACGGTACCTTCCGTTTCAACGCCCAGGTTAAGGGTAACGGTAAGGGCGACGGCGGCTGCGACTACATCAAGAACTATGGTGTGAACATCGAAGGCGGCAGCATCGCCGCCCTGCTTTGGGAGGCCCGCCACGACGGCGACCGTTCCCTCTCTTACGAGGTTATCGACGGCACCCCCGTCTACCACAACGGTTACATCACCTTCTCCACCGGCCGTTCCCAGGGTAACGCTGTGATCGCCATCGAGGACATCCACGGCGAGGTGCTCTGGAGCTGGCACATCTGGGTGACCGACACCCCTGTCACCTCCCACGACCACATCCTGCCCGACCTCGAAGGTACTCCTCAGGTAGTGGCCCAGATCATGGACCGCAACCTGGGTGCCATGAACAACGAGCCCATGAACCTCGAGAACAGAGGTATGTTCTACCAGTGGGGCCGCAAGGATCCGTTCCTGCCTTCCCGCACTCCTTACCGTACCAACGGCTACCCCGACATCAACGAGCCCGAGGACAACGAGATCAATAACGAGATCGGTGACGGTACCCGTCCCTGGGATGTCTTCGCTTCCAACACGGCCCCGAAGACCAGCGTCAACCCCGGCAACGTTCCCTACAGCATCAAGTATCCCACCAAGCACATCGAGCAGTTCAGCACCAACTCCCTGTACACCTGGTATGTTTCCAGCGTAGACAGCAAGAACAAGTCTGTTGTGAACGTGAAGCTCTGGGATGAAACAAAGACCATCTTCGACCCCTGCCCGGCCGGCTACAAGGTCCCTGGCGGAAAGCTCTATGCCAACTTCGCCAACGTTGACATCAACAACCCCCGCGACCTGACCGGCGGCAAGCCGGAAGAGTACACCGAGGATTTCCACTGGTTGTGGGAGAAGTTCGAGAACTGCGGACGTGTCTGGAAAGCTACCGGTGACTTCTATCCGGTGTGCGGTACCTTCGTTCCCATGCGCGGCGAAGACTATGTGTACAACCACTACACCGGTGAGATGGGTATGTACTGGACCACCTCTCCGAACGAATATCAGGAGGGCGAGAGCACTTACTACGAGTATGAATGGATCAGAATGAATGAGGCTGCTGCTCTCTCCGGCTATGGAGCCATGGTTTATGCCTGCCAGATTCGTTGCGTCAAAGAATAATCTAACTCTATAAATGTATCTAAACAAATCTCTTATCATCCCGCTGGCCGCGTTAGGCGTGCTGGCGGGGTGTACTCGTAGTGCGGAGCCGGAGTCTCCAGAAGGGAACAATCACAGAGCGGTAATCATCGGCATGGCCGACGATGCTCTTCCCGGACAAATACTCTTTAAGGTGAGCCCCTCGTATGCCGCCACCAAGGCGTCGGTCGGAATGGATGCCCCCGAGCATCTTCTGGTCCCTGAGCTGGGCGATATTAAGTTTGAGCGCCTTTTCCCTGCCTGCGGCCGTTTCGAGAAACGTACCCATGAAGCCGGCCTGGACCGCTGGTTCATCGCCGACTTTGCGAAGGACGTGCCGGTCGCCAAAGTGGCCGAGTACCTGAGCAGCAGCGAAAACGTGGAAACTGTGGAATATGCTCACAAGCTGGAAGTGGCCTCTGCGCCCGCCTTCCCGTTTAACGAGAGCAGCCGTTCCCAGGAATACCAGTGGCACTACAACAATACGGGCCGGGTGTTCACCAGCTCGACCGTAGCAGGGGCCGATGCCAACGTCTACGCTGCCTGGCAGCTGTGCACCGGCAACCCCGATGTCATCGTCGCCGTCATTGACCAGGGTGTCAAGTACGACCACGAGGACCTCGCCGCCAACATGTGGATCAACACCGGCGAGATTCCCGGCAACGGCATCGACGATGACGAAAACGGCTATGTAGACGACGTCTACGGCTACAACTTCATTGACAACAACGGCACCATCACCTTCAGCGAAGAGGACAGCCACGGCACGCACGTGGCCGGTACCATATCGGCCGTCAATAACAACGGTATCGGCGTCAACGGCATCGCCGGCGGCTCCGGCAACGGTGACGGCGTGCGCATCATGACCCTCGAGACCCTGGGTACGGCTGCCAACGGCACCTCCGGCGGCGGTCTCGGCGCAGGCGCCCGTGCCATGAAATACGCGGCCGACAACGGCGCCGTCATCTCCCAGAACAGCTGGGGCTACTCCTCCGGCGCCCTCAGTAACGGCGACTGGAACAAGGGTAACTATTCGGCCATGAAGGAAGCCATCGAATACTTTATCAAGTATGCCGGCGTGGACGAAAACGGCGAGCAGGTTGGGCCGATGGCCGGCGGTATCGTCATCTTCGCCGCCGGTAACGACGCCTCCGAACTCATCGAATATCCCGCCGCAGACCCGCAGGTGGTGAGCGTCGCCGCCATCTCCTACCGCGGCACGCCCTCCTACTTCACCAACTACGGCAAATGGGTGAGCATGTGCGCCCCCGGCGGTGACGAGCTGATGGACGCCAACTACGGCGGCGTGTACAGCACCGTCGTCGCAAAGGACGGCTCCTCCTCCTACGGCGGCATGCAGGGCACGTCCATGGCCTGCCCGCACGTGAGCGGCGCCTGCGCCCTCGCGGTGAGCTATTATTATGGGGCCGATAAACGCAAGGGCCTCACGCCCGATATGCTCCGCGGCGCCCTCCTGGGCAGCTGTAAGCCCATCGATCCTTCCTGCAGCGCACAGTATGCCGGCAAGATGGGCGTAGGTGCCCTGGATACCTACAAGCTTCTGCTGACCGTGGGCATGATGGACGCCATTCCCGCCGTCACGCTCTCCGTGGGTGAGAAAAAGGTCATCGACCTCAAGGAATACTTCCTCTCGGTGAACACCATCGCATATAGCTCCTCCGACAATTCCGTGGCCGAGGCCAGTGTCTCCAAGGGCGTCCTCACCATCGTCGGAAAGGCCTCCGGCAGCGCTGTCATCAGCGTGTCCGACGGATCGGCCATCGTCAAAACCATCGAAGTGAACGTTAAATGAAAAAGATAGTATCCTTCGCAGTCCTGCTGCTTTCGCTCGTGTTCGCATCTTCCTGCGCGAAAGAGGGCAGCTCGGAGACCGCCGGCAAGAAGCTGGCTGCCCCCGAAATCAAGATAGCCGCCCTGGGACCGACTTCCTTCTCCATCAAGTGGAGCCGCGTAGAGGGCGCAGCAAATTATGAATACAGCTTCGCAGATACCAAGGCTACGACCGACACCACGGCCCTCAGCTTTGAGCATCTTACGGAGAACACCGAATATACGCTGGTTGTCATGGCCCTTCCCCGTGAAGGTTCCGCCGACACCCAGTCCGAACCGGCCTACATCAATGTGGTTACTTCCAAGGTGGAAGCCCTGCCGGCCCCGGTTATCACCCTGGGCTGCGCCTACGCTTCCAAGACGGTGATCAACTGGAGCAGCGTGAGCGGCGCCGCCGAGTACCGTTACACCCTGGCAGGCCAGACGAAAACCACTAAGGAAACCCGCGTAGAGTTCAGCAACCTCAAGGCCAATCAGCACTACGATTTCAGCGTGAAGGCAATCACGGCTGACGCCACCCTGGCGAATGACTCCGAGACGGTCTCCCTCTCCTTCACTACGGAAGGCGAGGACATCCCGGCCCTCATCATTTCGCCTTCCGGCTCCGGCGCCGACTATGCCACCTTCGAGGTGTTCGCCATGCCGGAGATGACCTACTACCAGGACATGATTCCCACCACGAGCCTGATCAACTATACCGAGGAGGAAATCATCAAGACCTACAGCGAGGCCATCATCAACTATGCCAAATCCCAGAGCGTGAGCTTCCCGCTGGCCATGGCATCGGCCCTGAAAGCCGGCAGCCAGTCCTTCAAGATTGGCGGTCTGATCTCCGAGCTTAGCTACAACATCATCGCCTTCGGCATGGATGTGCAGGGCAACGTGACCACCGGTCTTTACACCAAACCCGTCAAGACCACCCGTACCGGTTACTCCGACGGCCCCAACTTCGGCAGCTGCACCTGGTTCACCCAGGAGGTCTACCTGGACAAGCAGTACGCCGCCACCCTGGGCCTGAACCTCACGAACTCCTTCTTCACCAAGTGGAAGGGCGACAACGTGGTTTCCGTCAAGTACCGCGCTTTCCCCACCGAGACCTTCCTGAAAGCCTTCCCCACGCTGGATGAAGGCGCCATCAAGGAAATCCTCTCCACCCCCGGTTACTACACCGAGGTAGGTGAGGGTCTGCTTTCCATGGTGAACGACAGAGACGGCCTCATGAAAGTGACCCAGTGCAGCGCCGCTACCTCTTATACGGTGGCCGTCCTGGCCAAGAACGCCGGCGGCGAGGAAGCCCTCCTGGTGAACTCCATCGGCACCAAGAGCATCGCCGAGGAACGCACCTGGTTCCTCACCAGCCTGGGTGTGAAGGACGAATACGGCCCCACCTCTGAAAAGATTGTGGCCAGCTTCCTGGGCGTGAACATCGTGAACGTCCGTTACAGCATTTTCAAAACGGATAATATCGCTGAAGTCCCTGTTTCCCGCTATGCGGATCTGGTGGCTGAACGTGGTCATGACCTTACCGAAGAACAGCTTACCCACGTAAATGACGGCGGCATGGGCTTCATCATCAGCGTCGACTCTGACACCAGCTACACGCTCATCGCCACGGCTACCAACACGGCCGGTGACCAGATCACCAAGTATTCCGTGGGCGCCACGACGCCGGCTGAAAACGGCGCTCCTGCCACCAAGGCCTACGAAGGCGACGAGATTTACTATGGCCTGTTCGATGTAATCCCCGGCATGGAAGGCCGGACGGTGGTGGAAAAGCTGCCGTTCTCGGAAGATGAACTCTGGAGAGAAATCCACAATCAGAAACTGTTGGAAAGATGAGAAAGAAATTAACAATCGTCCTGGCGGCGCTGCTTGCCTGCATGCAGCTGTTTGCACAGGGCACTATATCCGTGAGCGGTATTGTGACCGATCGCAGTGGCCTGCCGGTAATTGGAGCGGGTGTGTTTGTGAAGGGAACGACGATCGGCGTGAGCACTTCGCTGGACGGAGACTACAAACTGGACAACGTGCCCGCCAATGGCGTGCTCAGCGTTTCCAGTATCGGTTATCAGAGCATTGACGTGCCGGTGAACGGCCGCACCAAAATCGATATCGTCCTGGACGAAGAGTCCCTGGAACTGGACGATGCCATGGTGGTTGCCTACGGTACCGCCAAGAAGGAGTCCTTCACGGGTTCCGCCTCGGTTGTAAAGGGCGACGACCTCCGCAAGCGCGCCGTGGGTAACGTAACCAAGAGCCTGGAAGGCAGCGTGGCCGGTGTGACTGTCACCTCCGGCGGCGGACAGCCGGGTGAGGATGCCGCCATCACTGTGCGTGGTATCGGCTCCATCAGCGCCGAATATACGCCCCTCTACGTGGTGGACGGTATTCCCTACGACGGCTCCCTGAGCAGCATCAACCCTGCCGATATCGAGAGCATGACCGTGCTGAAGGATGCATCGGCCGGTGCCCTGTACGGCGCCCGCGGTGCTAACGGTGTCATCATCATCACCACCCGCAAGGGTGCCGAGGACCGCACCAACATCTCCTACAAGGGTACCTTCGGCGTGGCTTCCCGCGCCCTGCCGCCCTACTCGCTGCTGAACACCAAGGAGTTCATCCAGACGGTGTACGAGGCCCTGCGCAATGGCGCCCAGTACGGCACCGGCATGGACTTCGAGAGCGCCAGCGCCTATGCAGCCGAGAACCTGGGCACGCAGATCGGCGGTCTGAAGAACCCCGAATACTACAACCCGTATAAGAACTACACCTGGAACACCCTCATCGACCAAAACACCGGTCTTGTGAAGGCCGATGCCGTGGCTAGCTGGGACGAAAACTGGATGGCGGAAATCTCCAACAACAGCGCCCCCCGCACCGAGCACGTGTTCTCCATCTCCAGCGGTAACTCCAAGAGTGACTACCTGGTCACCCTGGGTTACTACAACGAAAAGGGTGTGCTGCAGAACACCGACTTCGAGCGTTACACCGGCCGCGTGAATGTGAACACCCAGGCCAACGACTGGCTCAAGGCCGGCTTCAACGCCAACCTGGCCCACACGGCCGCCGACTACCAGAACTTCTCCGGTTCCTCCACCTCCAACGTGTGGTACACCGCCCAGTTCATGGGCCCGGTCTATCCCGTGTACCAGAAGGACATGAACGGTAACGACGTGCTGGACGGCAACGGCAACCGCCAGTACGAATACGGTGACGAGGACGACAACGGCTACGCCAACCGTCCTACCGCCCAGGGCTTCAACTCCAAGGCCGAGCTCTTCAACAACAAGGCTTACTACTATCGCAACGCCGCATCGGCCCGTACCTATATCACGCTCGGCACCACCGACAAGGAGGCCCTTCTGTACGGCCTCAAGTTCAGCACCAACTTCGGCGTGGACTTCAACGACTATCAGCGTACCGTGGTGAACGACAAGTATCACGGCAACGCCGCCGCACAGGGCGGTCGCATCTCCAAGACCAACACCCGCGTGCTGAGCTACACCTTCAACCAGATTCTCAACTACGACAAGGCTTTTGGCGCCCACGACATCAAGCTGATGCTGGGCCATGAGTTCTACCGTTATCACTACGACTACGCTTCCGGCGAGAAGACCGGCATCATGGACGGCATTGACGAACTGGCTCCGGCGGTTACCACCTCCGACAACACCACGTACGCCAACAACTACGCCATCGAGTCTGTCTTCACCCGCCTGAACTACGGTTACAAGAACCGCTACTACTTCGATGCCAGCTGGCGTACAGACGGTTCTTCCCGTTTCCACGAGTCCAACCGCTGGGGTAACTTCTGGAGCGTGGGCGCTTCCTGGCGCGTGAGCGAGGAAGCCTTCATGCAGAACACCAAGGACTGGCTGAGCAACCTCACCGCCAAGATCTCCTACGGTATGCAGGGTAACGACAACCTGGGTACTTACTACGCCTGGCAGGGTCTGTATGACTACACCTGGCCCAACGGTACCGAGGCCGGCGCCTTCGCCAGCAAGCTGGAGAACCGCGACGTAACCTGGGAAAAGAACGGCAACCTGAACACCGGTATCGACGCCAGCCTGTTCAAGGGCCGCCTCTCCGTGATGCTGGAATACTACAGCCGCAAGACCACCGACATGCTCCTGAACAACCCGCTGGCCATTTCCACCGGTTTCACGGGCTTCGACGACAACGTGGGCAGCATGCTCAACCAGGGTTTTGAAACTTCCCTTCGCGGAACGCTCATCGACAAGGAGAACTTCCGCTGGGATGCCAACTTCTCGGCCTCCATGAACCGCAACAAGGTGCTGGAGCTCACCTCCTCGCAGGACCAGATCACTTCCGGCAACCGCGTCATCGAGAAAGGCTATCCCATCTACACCTTCCTCCTTTCCAAGAGCGCCGGCGTAGACCCCGCTACCGGTAAGCAGCTCTACTACTGCTACTACCGCCGCGGCGTGGATGCCTCCGGCAACACCGTGAACGTGAAGTGCGACGAATATGTGACCGACAACGTGGCCCTGGCTTCCCTGAGTAAGTACTACATGGGTAGCCGCGAGCCGCTGGTGTCCGGCAGCTTCGGCATGAACTTCACCCTCTTCAAGAACTGGGATCTGTCCTTCCTTACCACCTACTCCCTGGGCGGCAAGGTGTACGACAGCCTCTATTCCGGCACCATGGAAGTCCAGTACGCCGGCAGCAACTGGCACAAGGACATCCTGAACCGCTGGCAGCAGCCCGGCGACATCACCGACGTGCCGATGGTGGAAATTGGCGGTTCCTACGCCGCCACCGACAAGTATCTGATCGATGCTTCCTACTTCGCCATCAAGAACGTCACGCTGGGCTATACCTTCCCGACACGTCTCACCCAGAAGGCCGCCATCAAGAGCTGCCGTCTCTACTTCACCGCAGACAATGTTGCACTGTTCAGCCGCCTGGGCGGTATGGACCCGCAGCAGAACTTTACCGGAGGCGTTTCCTACAGCTACACCCCTGCAAGGGCCCTGGTCGCCGGTGTTGAACTTAATTTCTAGCAATGGGCATGAAAAAATATATTTTTGAATTGCTGCTCCTTTTCGCAGCAGTAGCCTGTGGAAAAGACGCCCTGGACTATTCTCCCACCGATTCCGGTTCCGGAAACAAGATGCTCCAGGCGGCCAACACGGCCATTACCTCCATCAACGGTGTGTACCGTTCCATGTGGACTGCCGGCTGGTCTACTTCCGGCAACACGCACCAGTGCTTCGGTATCGCCGCCTACAACCTGGCGCAGGATGCCATGGCCGATGACTTCATCATGCAGGGTCAGGGCAACGGCTGGTTCTGGTACGACCATACCTACAACGTAAAGTCCTACTACACCTCCAGCGCCTGGCGTTCCTACGATGTGTGGCGCGCCTACTACAAGTGGATCGCCGACTGTAACTATGTCATCGATGCGGGCAAGACCATGAGCGGCGAGGAGGAGGATGTGGCCTTCGTTGAGGGCCAGGCCTTCGCCATCCGCGGCATGAGCTACCTGTATCTGGCCGAATGGTTCGCCCGTCCGCCGTACAACCCCATCACGGGTGAGTCCCGCTGGAACGACCCCGGCGTGCCGATTTATACCACCGGCACCGGTATCAAGACGGGTGGCAACCCCCGCGCCAGCCTGAAGGAAGTGTTCAAGCAGGTGAACGCCGACCTGGACACCGCCATCGTCCTGCTGGGCAAGGGCAAGGAAAGCGTCCTGAACAAGAACAACAAGAGCCAGATTGGTCTGTATACCGCCCTGGGCCTGAAGAGCCGCTGCTGCCTGATGGCCGGCGACTGGGAAGGCGCCTACAACGCCGCCAAGCGCGTCATTGAGGAAGGGGAGTATACCATCGGCACGGAATCCATGCTCATGAGCGGTATGAACTCCATCTCCGCCGCCAACGTCATGTGGGGCGCCGGCATTGAGAACGCCGAGCAGTCCGGCGCCTACGCCGGCTTCTTCACCCACATGGACTGCGTCGACGGTGCCTATGGACAATCGGCCCCCAAACTGATCAACTCCAGCCTTTACAACCACATCGGCGCCGACGACATCCGTCGCGGCTGGTGGGATCCCACCGACAAGGAGAGCCCTTACGTGACCCGTAAGTTCAAGTTCGCCAACGTGGCTTCCTGGCTGGGCGACTATATCTACATGCGCGTAGAGGAAATGTACTTCACCGCTGCCGAAGCTGCCCTCCGTCTGGGTTATGTGCAGGAGGCCCGTGACATCATGAACGAAGTGATGGCCCCCCGCAACCCTTCGTACAATGCCAACTACTATTCCGGCACCTTCCTGGGTTCTACCACCACCACCTGGACCGGCTCCCTGCTGGAGAACATCCTGGTGCAGCGCCGCGTGGAACTCTGGGGTGAATACGGCCGTCTGTTCGACGTGCGCCGTCTGGGCCAGGGCATTGACCGCAAGACCTCCGACGGCTTCTCCAACGACTGCATTACCGCCATGTCGCGTGCCGGCATCAACCTCACCAACCCTGCTACCTACGACTGGGTGCTCACCATTCCCCAGGCCGAGCTGGATGCCAACCCGAATATTAACTCAGAAGATCAGAACCCGTAATGAGAAAGTTTTCGTATTTGATCATAGCGCTCTTTGCGCTCGTGGCCTGCACCAAGGGCCAGGGCACGCTCTATCAGGAAAAGAGCGATGACGGCAAGGAGATTCACTTCTTGCAGAAGGCCGTCACCAAGGAGTTTACCAAGGGCCTTACCGAGGGTACCATCCTGGTGGACATCGCCCGTCCCGGAAAGACCGGTACCTATGCCGTGTGGCTGAACCTGATCGGTGACGACAAAGAGCACTTCACCGTGCCCGCCAAGGTGGAAATCAAGGACGGCGAGTACAGCACGCCCGTGGCCATCAAGGTAGACCTGGCTTCGCTGGTTGTGGGGGCCGATTATAAGTCCACCCTCTACATCTACGACCGCGAGGCGGCCCTGGGCACCGACGCTGTCTGGGATGCCCAGTTCGCCGACAAGATTGACATCAAGGTGTCCTTCGCCCTGGAGTGGGAGGAGTTCAACCGCGTGAACGCGGCAGGGGAGACCGTGCGCCAGACGGCCACGTATCACTACAACGCCTTCTACAGCGGTAACGACGGCGGTCTCACCGTGGACAAGGCCGTGGGTGCCAACATCTACCGTGTGAACGACTGGGCCAGCGGCGTGAGCTTCCGCTTCATCCTGAACGAGGACAACACCTGCGTGGTTCCCGCCCAGAGCATCGGCTACTTCAACAGCAACTACAACGAGTATGTACAGGTGTCCGATATGGCGGTGTACACCGGAAACGCCAACGCCTACGCCTCCTATCCCTGCACCTACGACGGCAAGAGCAAGTTCACCTTCAACCTCATCTACTTCGTAACGGGCGGTTACTTTGCCAAGGGCGAGGAAACCCTCACCTTCGACGGCGAGGAAGACACCACCCCTACGGTGCAGATTGTCTTCGAAGGCATTGCCAACACCGATACCGGTTTTGCCGCTCCGAAGTTCACCTTCGTGCCCGGTGAGTACACCAAGCAGTACAAGGTGGCCTTCATCCAGGGCGACATCACCGGCGACAAGAGCACGCTGAAGAGCGTCCGTAACGCCCTCATCGCCGAAAAAGAGGTGGGCGTAATTGCTCCCCAGACCTTCTACGCTGAGAATACGAACCTCTGGAACATCCCCGAGGGTAACTACACCGCCGTGGCCCTGGCCTACGACAAGGACGGCGAGCCCGCCAAGGAGCTCCACGCCCTCCGCTTCACCAGCGACCCCGCCGGCACGCTGGCCCCGAAGGTGACCCGCTTCAACTGGTACTGCCCCTCCGACAACCCGCTCTACGACCCCTACGGCACCCTGCTGTGGGAACTGCGCTGCGAGAATGCCGCCAAGGTGAAGTACCTCTGCGTACGGGCCGATGTCCTGGATCTCCTGCTGGATATCTATGATACCACCCTGGCCGCCTACGTGGACGAGCACGGCAGCCAGATCAACGAAACCTACACCGAGGAGATCAACTCCGAGGAAGGCCTCAATACCGGCTTCAACAACATGGCTTCCGGCTGCGGCTTCACCCTCTGCGTGCTGGCCTACAACGAGTACGGAGACACCGTGCTGGTGAGCAAGACCGCCTACACGCTGGGTCATAAGAGCAGCGAGTTCGACGAGAACGTAACCCTGGACGACTTCATCGGCGCCTTCCGCGGCACCGCTACGGTCACCAACTCCGAGGCCTCCAGCAAGGAGACGGAAGAGTACCGCGTGGATATCTACCGCCAGGGCCCGAATTCCCTGACCATCAAGGGCCTCTCCAACACCCGCGATTACAGCCCCGAGGTAACCGGTTTCTACGACGCAAAGCATCACTGCATCGTCATTGAGCCGCAGGCCCTCAAGTCCTATAAGGGCAACACCGTGAAGCTGGGCTTTACCGATGACTTGTCCATCTACTGGGGCGGCACCACCAACATGGCGTTCGGCTTCATCGACGGCAAGCTCTACCTGCTCAGCGGCCCTGAGTCGGCCTACAATGTCACCGGCTATCAGTTCCTGCTCTTCGACGCCGAAGGCCAGTACATGAAAAAGCAGGTGGCCTACAGAACCTACTCGGGATTGACCCTCACCAAGATCTAATGAAAAAGGAGCCCCCTCGTTCGGGGCTCCTTTTTTTATTGACAGAAGTGCTTGTAGAGGCGCTTTAGCGTTTCATTGAGTACTTGACTGTCCTCTGCGTCGTATTCCTCGTACGTGCCCGAACTGATACACACCAGGCCGAAGCTGCGGTCGGGTGCCCAGAACATCGCGCTGCGAAGGCCGTAGGCGCTGCCGGTGTGCCCTACCAGTTCCACGCCGGGAATGCGTGTGTTGTCGTGGCAGAGGGCCAGGCCGTAATGTTCAGGGGCCGAGCGCTCCGTCTGCATACTGCGGGAATCTTCCTCGCCGATGATCCTGGTCCCGTCCGGGGCCGTACCCCAGCCCATGTGCATCATCATGTATTTGGCAAGGCCCGTGGCCGATATCTTCATGCCGCCGGTGGGGGAGAAGACGGGCGTGTCGTAGCCGAAATGATAGTTCGCGATGCGCTCGCTGCGGGGCTCGTAGGCCTCGGGCTCTTCCTTATACTGCCCGTTCTCGTAGTTATAAAGGCTCACGAACTTGGTGCGGTCCAGGGAATCCACGCAGTAGCCGCCGTAGATATTGAGGGGCTTCAGGATGTGGTTCACCACGTACTGGTCAAAGCGTTCCCCGGAGAGTTTCTCGATGAAAGTACCCACCAGGTTGAAGTTGAGGTTGCAGTACTCGTAGCCTTCGCCGGGCTTGTAGTCGTTGTAGCAGTTCCGGTAGTTCTTGTTTGTCGCGGGATTAATCACGTCCAGGGTGAAGTAGCCTTCACTGTCGTTGAGGCTGGAAGTGTGTGAGAGCAGCATCTCCAGAGTAATCACAGTGTCCGGGTACTTCGGGTTCCGGATGGGAAATCCTGCCAGTTCGCTCACATCTGTATCCAGGCTCACCAGGCCCTGCTCCTTCAGCTGCATCATGGAAGTGGCGCTGAAAGACTTCGAGATGGAGGCAATCCGGAACAGGTCATCTTCTGCAATGGGCTCCTGTGTCTGCAGGTTCTTCACCCCGAACTGGTTGTGGTACACAATCTCTCCGTTCTTCACCACAGCCACCGCCAGTCCCACGTTGCCCACCTGCTCCCGGTACGCTTCGATATCCTTCTCAAACGCCTTCTCGGCCTGGCCCGTGCAGGCTGTGGCCAAAAGGGCCACCAGCGCTGCCGAATAGAATTTTTGCATGGTGATAGTGGTTAGTCTAAGTCTCTTAAACGTACGTCGATGTCCGGAAGCAATGTCGGAAGGGCGCTGAGGTCGGTGCCGGAGAAATGGTAGGGGATGAGCACCTTGGGGGCAACCATCCTGGCGGCATGCACGCACTGCTCCACCGTCATGGTGTAGGGCTGGTTTACCGGCAGAAATGCTACGTCAATCTTCCAGCCCCATTTGGGAATCTTAGCCATCTCGGGGATGTCTTCCGTATCTCCGGCTACATAGATTTTGAAACCGTCGATATCTATGAGATAACCATTGTCTCTTCCCTTGGGGTGGAACCGGGTGTGACCTTCCGTGTAATTGTAGGCCGGAACGGCCAGGATGGTAAATCCATAGTTTCCATAGCCGGTCTCGTTCAGAAGGGAATAACCGTATCCCAGCATTTCGACGCAGCGGTCGTTGGAAATGAATTGCGTCTTTCCTTCCTCGGTGAGCGCGGCGATAGCGTCCTTGTCAAAGTGATCTCCGTGCTCGTGTGTGACCAGGATGATATCGGCCTTGGGGAATTCCGTTGCATAGTCGGTGGGCTTCCCATAGCCGGCTACGGGGTCTACCTGCAGCGTGGCGCCCTTGTAGGAAATGGCCAGGCTGGCGTGTTTGATAAGGGTGATTTCCACCGGGTCTCCGTGACGGGTGTAGAAGGTCTCTACTGCATATTTGTCCTGGGCATGCGCAAGACTTGCAAAGGCGGTCATAAAGAAAAGGGCAAAGGCTATTCTCATGGTATAAATGAAATTGAGTAGCTAAAGGTACTATTTTTTTTCTTAAACAGAGGGAGTATAACCAAAATAGCCAAGCATTTCTGCCTGGCTTTTGGTGCACTCTTAGGGACTCGAACCCTAGACCCCAACATTAAAAGTGTTGTGCTCTACCAACTGAGCTAACGAGTCCTCCGCCCGTGGCACTTAACACGTTATGATACTGCGCTTTAGCACAAGAGACGGGTAGCAAAAAGCCACCCGTCTCTTGTGCTAAAGCGCTGCTGTTGAGCGCGTTAAGCGCCACGCTGTTTTTGCCCATTCGCTCGTTCCGGGGCTGGTTCGTTCGTCCCAAAATTGTGGGGCGAATGGACCAAATCGGCTAAAACATAAAAATCTGCAGTTTTTTTTAGCCGATTACGCAATCATTCAATGCGTTCGACATAACTTTATGGTGCACGGTCTGATCTGTGTGGATCGAATTATGACACAAAGAAAGTTTGCTCCGGGGGCTTTGAACCATTGTTATCAGAAAACTGTGAACGGAGAAGTGTTGTTTTACAGCGTATTCGACTGTCTGGTTTTCTTTACGCTGTTTTGTCTGGCTGCCCGTCGGCACAGGGTGCAGGTCCTGTCCCTGGTTCTGATGCCGGATCATTTGCATCACTGTACGGTGGCGCGGGAGAAGGAGTCGCTGTCGGCATTTGTACAGGACTATACCAGTCACTTTGCTTCGCAGCAAAACCGACTCTGCAGCCGGAAGGAACCGCTGTTTCTTAAGCCGTACGGGAGCGCCCCTAAGATGGGAGACAAGGCAGCCAGAACGGCCCTAATCTATCTCGGGAACAATGGGCCTGAAAGAAAACTGTCCAGCAGGGCCGATGCCTACCGCTGGTCCTTCCTGGCCTATTACAAGAATCCCAATCCCTTTTCGACTCCCTTAAAACTTGCAAAGGCATCTCAAGCAATGCGACGTGCGGTTAAGCTTGTCAAAGACCGGGCGAAACGGAATAGGCCGATTAGTTACCAGACTTTCCGTTGGATGTTCAGGTATTTAGGAGAAGAAGAGAAAAAGCAGTTGATAGATTTGACTGTGAGCACCTACAATGTTATTGACTACGAGGCAGCCATTGCGTACTTTGGTAATTACGAATCCATGCTGGAAGCCATGCGCCTGACAAAGGGTAGCGAGTACGATATACAGGAGGATTTTGTGGGCTGGGATGACAAAGTGTATGCAGAGATGTCAAAACTGCTGTTGCAGGACAAGGCATTGGCCGATATTCACGACATCCTTTCGCGCCCTGCTGCTGAACGCGTAAAGCTGATATCGGTTTTACAGAACAAAACCGGTGCAGCTCGTCGGCAGGTCCTGAAATACCTCCGCCTCGCCGTGGCGGATAACGTTTTGAAATAAAGGCAGTTAGCACAAGAGACGGGTAGCAAAAAGCCACCCGTCTCTTGTGCTAAAGTGTTGCTGTTAAGCGTGTTAATCGCCACGCTACAACACCGACTCCGGACGGTAAGGAACCGTAACGTTGGGATAGTTGTTATAATCCAGGTAGATGATGTAGGAATCCATCTCCGGCTTGGTGATGGCGCCGGTAGCGGCATCGATGGCGAAACCGGGGATACCGCCAATGAGGATGTTCCAGAGGGTGGTCTCGTTGAAGGTCTTGTTCACGTACATGGTACCAATGCGGTCTCCGTCGGAAACGCGGATGACGGACGGGCTGAAGCCGCGCTTCACGGAAACGGTGAACGGCAGCTGCACGTCGCGGTAGTACATGTCATCTACGGTAACATTTGCGCGATCCGTGTCCGGGCAGATAACAGTAACATTGGCACGGGACCCATTCAGGAGGGTAGCGCAGGAAGTGAGGCAAAGGGCTGCAACAGCCCAGAGAATAATTTTTTTCATAAGTCAAGAATACAAACGATATAACAAAGATAGCTGCAATTTGGATAAAATGCAAGAAGAGCGGTTAAACTTGAATGTTTAACCGCTCTTCGAAGTGCACTCTTAGGGACTCGAACCCTAGACCCGCTGATTAAGAGTCAGCTGCTCTACCAGCTGAGCTAAGAGTGCTGGTATCTCTCTTTGTGACCCGTTCGGGGCTCGAACCCGAGACCCCAACATTAAAAGTGTTGTGCTCTACCAACTGAGCTAACGAGTCCTCCGCCCGAAATCGGGATTGCAAAGGTAGTTGATTTTTTTTATTCTGCAAAACATTTTTAAAAAAATTTTACGCAGAAAAATCTTTTATTTGCTGCTCCTGGGACAGCCGGCACACGAGCAGGCGGTCCTTGGATTCTGCAACGATGTATCCGTCAAGACCTTCCACAATAACGGTCTTCTCTTCGGAGGTGTGAACGAAGCAATCGCGGCAGCCGTGCAATCTTACATCGGCCCCCACAATTGTGTTCCCATCTTCGTCTGCCTTGATGTGAGACATCACCGAACCCCAGCTTCCGAGGTCGCTCCAGCCCAGGTCTTCGGCGATTACATAGATGCGCGGGCACTTCTCCATGACGGCGTAGTCGATGGAGATTTTCTCGCAGGTGGGGAAAAGGCGGTGCAGCTCGGCGCTCTCTTGAGGGGTGAAGAAGGACGGGGCCAGCTGGTCCATCACGCCCGCAATCTGGGGCGCATAGGCGCGCAGTTCTTTAATAATAGTATCGACATTCCACACGAAGATGCCGGCGTTCCAGAAATAGTGACCGTCCTCCAGGTAGCCGATGGCCGTATCCAGGTCCGGTTTCTCGCGGAACTCGCTCACCTTGACAAGCTGCCCGCGCAGGGCTTCCGTGGCGTGGATGTAGCCGTAACCGGTCTCCGGGCGCGTGGGGGCAATGCCCACCGTCACCACGGCGTCGCGCTCGGCCGTAAAGGCAAGGGCCTTGCCGATGACCTCCGCAAAGGCGTCGGTGCGAAGGACGATGGCGTCGGCCGGCGTCACAACGATATTGGCCGATGCATCCTTCTGCTGGATCTTCCACGATGCGTAGGCAATGCAGGGGGCGGTGTTGCGTCCTTCAGGTTCGGCCAGAATCTGCTCCTCCGGGATACCGGGGAGCTGCTGCTTCACCAGCGGAACGTATTTCTCACCGGTGACCACCCAGAAGTTCTCCATCTGGCACAGGGGTGCGAAACGGTCCACGGTGAGCTGGATGAGGCTTCGGCCTACGCCCAGCACGTCGATGAACTGCTTGGGAGTGTCCGGGGTGGAAAGCGGCCAAAGCCTGCTGCCGATACCGCCGGCCATTATGACAACGTGTGTATTCATACGTTTCAGTGTTAGGAATACAAATATAATAAAAAAACAGGAAGAGATACACTCGCTTCGCTCGGTATGACAGGGAATGACATTCCGAGGCACTAAGGACCGGGAGAATCTTCGAAATTTTTTAAATATTTATTGCAATTCAATAAATTTTACTATATTTGCAACAACAAACCAAAATTAAAGCACTATGATCGCAACTTGGTGGGCTGGTCTCAGCCTGGTGATGAAAATCCTGTGGAGCGTTACCCTTACCGCATCCCTTGTTTTCATTATTCAAAGTATTCTAACCTTTGTCGGCGCCGACGCAGACACCGACTTCAACACCGACATCGATACTTCCATGGACGGCAGCGACCTGTCCAACATCGACGGCGGCTCCAACCTTTACACCCTGCGTAACTTTGTGAACTTCATCCTCGGCTTCGGCTGGAGCGCCATCCTGCTGCAGGAGAGCATCGGCTCTGTCGCCGTCCTCATCCTGGTATCGGCCCTCATCGGCGCAGCCCTCGTGGCCGCGGTGATGTACCTCTTCAAGTGGCTCGCCGGCATGCAGCAGAGCGGCAACATCAACCTCCAGAAGAGCGCTGCGGGTTGCGAAGGGAAGGTCTACCTCACCATTCCGGCCCGGAGGGACGGTATCGGCAAGGTCCAGATCTCCATTAACGGCGCCATTCGCGAGTACGACGCCATGACCGAAAGCGAAGAGGCCCTGAGAACCGGCACGCCCATCCGCGTGGTGGATACCCTCGACGCCAATACCTTATTAGTGGAAGAAATTAACTCTTATACCGTATAAATTATGCCTCAGTTGTATCTCATTCTCATCCTGGTGGCTGTGGTGTTCGTCACCCTGTCGGCCATCCTCAAGCGGTATCGCCGCTGCCCCTCCGACAAGATCCTTGTCATCTACGGTAAGACCGGCAAGAACGCCGGCGGAAGCATCTCATCGGCCCGTTGCGTACACGGCGGAGCCGCCTTCATCTGGCCTGTCTTCCAGGACTACGCTTTCCTGGACCTCAAGCCCATCTCCATCGAATGCAACCTCACCAACGCCCTGTCCAAGCAGAACATCCGCGTAGACGTGCCCTGCCGCTTCACCGTGGGTATCTCCACCGAGGCCGAGGTCATGACCAACGCCGCCGAGCGTCTGCTGGGCCTGTCCATCGACAGCATCCAGAACATCGCCACCGATATCCTCTTCGGTCAGCTGCGTCTGGTGATCGCCACCATGGACATCGAGGAAATCAACGCCGACCGCGACAAGTTCCTCGCCGCCGTGAGCCAGAACGTGGAAGCCGAGCTGCGTAAGATCGGCCTCAAACTCATCAACGTGAACGTCACCGATATCCGCGACGAATCCGGCTACATCGACGCCCTGGGTAAGGAAGCCGCCGCCAAGGCCATCAACGACGCCAAGAAGAGCGTGGCCGAGCAGAACCGTTTCGGTGAAACCGGTAAGGCCATGGCCGACAAAGACACCCGTATCAACGTAGCTGCCGCCGACGCCGACGCAGTGAAGGGTGAGAACAGCGCCAAGATCGAGATCGCGAACTCCGACGCCCTCCGCCGTCAGAAGACCGCAGAGGCCGACCGCCTGGCCGTAGCCGCCGAAAAGGTGCAGGCCGCAAAGGCCCTCGAGGAAGCCTACCAGAGTGAGCGCGACGCCGAACTGGCCCGCGCCGAGCGTGAAGAGGCCACCCAGAAGGCCAACATCGTGGTGGCCGCCGAAATCGACAAGCAGAAGAAAATCATCGAGGCCGAGGCCGAAGCCGAGCAAATCCGCCGCAAGGCAAAAGGTGAAGCCGATGCCATCTTCGCCAAGATGGACGCCCAGGCAAAGGGTATGCTGGAAATCCTCACCAAGCAGGCCGATGGTTTCAAGAACCTGGTGAACGCCGCCGAGGGCGATGCCCAGAAGGCCGTGCTGATGATGATCGCCGACAAACTGCCCGAGCTGGTGAAGACCCAGGTCGAAGCCGTCAAGGGTATCAACATTGACAAGGTCACCGTATGGGACACCGGTAACGGGGCCGATGGCAAAACCGCTACCTCCAACTTCATCTCCGGTATGATGAAGAGCGTTCCCCCGCTGGACGACCTCTTCAAGATGGCCGGCATGGAACTTCCTTCCTACCTGAAGGGCGCTCCCAAGGCCGATGAACAGCCTCAGCCGGAGGCGGAAAAGTAAGCGCTTATGCCGATCATCACCAATATTGATGTTATGCTGGCCCGCCGGAAAATGTCTTCCGGCGAGCTGGCGGAGAAAGTCGGCATCACCCCCGCCAATCTTTCTATCCTCAAGTGCGGTAAGGCTAAGGCCATCCGCCTGAGCACCATGGAGGCCATTTGCAAGGCGCTCGACTGCCAGCCCGGCGATATTCTTGAATACCGTGGCGATTAACATGCTTAACAGCAACACTTTAGCACAAGAGACGGGTAGCTTTTTGCTACCCGTCTCTTGTGCTATCGCGCTGTATCAGAGCGTGTTAAGTGCCACGGGTGCAAATCCCCGGAAAAATCAGTATCTTTGTAAGGCATGATCAAGATACTGAAGGCGTCGGCGGGGTCCGGCAAGACATACAACCTGGCAAAGGAGTACATCCGGCTGCTGATGGCCAGCGACCGGGCCGATGCCTACCGCCACGTCCTGGCCGTGACCTTCACGAACAAGGCCACGGACGAGATGAAGCGCCGTATCCTGAAGGAACTGCACGTGCTGGCCACAAACCCGGAGCAGTCTCCGTACCTGGAGGCTCTCGTTCCGGCCACCGTGCCTAACCAGAGCGCCCTGCAGAAAAAAGCCCAGCAGCAGCTCTCCGGCATTCTGCACGACTATTCCGCTTTTGCCGTCAGTACCATTGACAAGTTCTTCCAACAAACCCTGAGAGCCTTCTCCCGGGAGATCGGTCAGTTCACCACCTACCAGGTGCAGCTGGACCGTGAAGCCCTGGTGACAGAAAGCGTAGACCGCGTACTGGACGGCCTCACCGAGGAAGGGGACCGCAAACTGCTGGACTGGCTCACCGGCGGCGTGCAGGAAGACCTGCAGCAGCGCGGTGTGTTCCACCTGGAAGGCCGCCTCACGGAAATGGCCAAGAGCCTCCGGGACCTCCCGGAAGGGCAGGACATTCCCAGGGAGAAACTGGACAGCCTCCGTACCCTGTGCAAACAGATCCGCAAAGACTTCGAGGAACGCCTGCAGAACGCAGCGAAAGCCTGCCTGAAAGCACTGGAAGATGCCGGTGTGAATCCCGAAGACTCCAACGCCCACTTCATGCGGCCCATCAGCAGTTACACAGACGTTAGGAAAGGCTTCAAACCGCTTACCGATCCTTTCATTAAAAAAGCCAGTGACCCGAACCTCTGGTTCGCCAAAGACAAGGCCAGTCTGAAGGCTCAGCTGGGCTCCAGCCTCGACGCCCCCATGCAGGAATTCCTGGACTGCTTCGGCCTCCCTTACAAAGAATACAACACCGCCGGCACCATCCAGGACCAGCTTTACAGCCTGGGTGTGGCCGCCGAACTGCGCGAAGCCTTCACTGCCATCCAGAAGGAGAAGAACCTCCTTTCCCTGGACGACAGTAACACCATATTAAAAGGCATCATCGACGGCACCGACGCCCCCTTCATCTACGAGAAACTGGGCGTTCGCTACGACGACTTCCTCCTGGACGAGTTCCAGGACACCGCCGACATCCAGTGGAACAACTTCCGCCCGCTGCTGCAGAACAGTGTGGCTTCCGGCAACGACTCCCTGGTGGTGGGCGACGTAAAACAGAGCATCTACCGCTGGCGGGGCAGTGACTGGAGCCTCCTCAAGGACCGCCTGGAGCAGGAGTTCAGCGCCTCCAAAGACGTGCAGTTCCTCCAGGACAACCACCGCACCTGCCGCGCCATTGTGGAATTCAACAACGCGTTCTTCCGTTATGCGGCCGACACCCTGGACCAGCTCCTGGGCTCGGACATCATCGGCCCTATCTACGCCGACGTGCGGCAGAACGCCTGCTTCAGGGACAAGGCTGAAGGCTCCGTGGAGGTGGTCTTCGCCGACGACCAGGTGCAGGAGATCCTGCGCACCCTCGCCGACATCAAGGAGCGAGGAGGGGAGTGGGCCGATGTAGCCATCCTCGTCCGGCTGAACTCCGAGGGGGCCGCCATCGCCGCCGAGCTCCTTAAAAACGGCATCCCCGTGGTGTCGGACGACTCCCTCTTCGTGAAGACCTCCGTCACCGTGCGCCGCCTGGTCTCCCAGCTCTCGCTGGTGGAGGCCCCGCCGCAGGAAGACGCCCCCACCGTTGCCGGGTACCTCGCCCGCAGCATGCAGGTACAGATCCCCGACGGCTACCACTCCCTGACAGACCTCGCCGAGGCCCTCCTTCGGGACATCAAGGCCGGAGACCCGGAAACCTTCGACGCCGAAATCCCGTACGTGCAGTCCTTCATGGACTTCCTCCAGGACTGGGTGGCCACCGGCGGCAACAACCTGGACGGCTTCCTCAAAGCCTGGAAAGACGCCAACCCGAAAATCGCTTCCCCGCAGCGCGGCAACTCCGTGCGCGTGATGACCATCCATAAATCGAAGGGCCTGGAATTCCCCTTCGTCATTGTGCCCTTCGCCGAGAATATCGACCTCTACAAAGCCAACCCCTACTGGTGCGAGCCGCAGCTGAAGGGGAGCGCGCTGGAAGAGAAGGCCGATGGCATCTACCGCGTGAACCTGGACAGCAGCGCAGAGAACAGCTTCTTCGAGGAAGACTACCGCAAGGAACGCGTCCTGCAGGCCATTGACAACCTGAACGTGCTGTACGTAGCCCTCACGCGCCCGCAGTACGGGCTCAAGGTTATCGCCGAGCCCATGCCGAAGACCTTCAAAGCGCCCAAAAACATGGCGCAGCTGTTGTACACCTACGTGAACACGGAATCCTACAGCACCGGCACGCCCTACCCGCTGGGCACCCTCCCGCGGGAGGAAGAAGGCCCCGAAGCCGTGCAGGCGGGCTATGAATCTTTCCCAGCCGACAGCAACAACCGCCTGAAATTCAGCCCCGAAGCGGCCGACTATTTCGGCGCCGACGGCAGCACGGGCCTGGAAGCCAGCCGCCGTATCCGCGGCACGGTGCTCCACGGCATCCTCTCCCGGGTGCTCACGCCCGCCGACCTTCCCGCCGCCGTCGCCGCCGCCATCGCAAGCGGAGAATTACCGGCCGATGCCCGCGCCGAAACCCTCGCGCTCCTGAAGGAGTGCATCGCCTCCGTAGAGGACCGCGGCTGGTTTAAGGCCGATGTAAAAGTGCTGTCGGAAGCCGCCATCATCGGCCCCGACGGCCGCGAGTACCGCCCGGACCGCGTGGTCCTGCACCCCGACGGCTCCGTGGACATCATCGACTACAAGTTCGGCCATCCCGAAGAGCGCTACACCCGACAGGTTCAGCGCTATATGTCCCTTTTCAGCAAGATGGGCTACGCAAAAGTTGCCGGGTACCTGTGGTATTTGGAAGATAATTTCATTACCTTTGTAAGTTAAAAGTAATTCTATGGAAGCAAGCGAAAATACGATCAAGCTTTACTATAATACCGAGGTAGAGAAACTGCAGATGCCGGAATACGGCCGCAACGTGCTCCAGATGGTGGAGCAGCTCAAGGCCATCCCGGATAAGGCAAAACGCACGGAACAGGCCCAGGCCGTGGTGAAGGTCATGGAAAGCCTGAACCCGCAGGTGCACCAACAGGATAACTGGAACCAGAAGCTCTGGGACCACCTGTTCATCATCGCAGGCTACGACCTGGATGTAGACGCACCCTATCCCATCCCCACGCCGGAAGTGGTGAACAGCCGCCCGGACCCCATTCCCCTGAATACCAAACCCATCCGCGCCCGTCATTACGGCCGCAATATCGAAAGCATCCTGCACCTCATCGCCGGGGAACCGGAAGGGGAGGTGAAGACCGCCATGATCCGTTCCCTGGCCATCTACATGCGCCAGCAGTACCTCATCTGGAACAAGGACACCGTGTCCGACGAGACCATCTTCCAGGATATCGAGCGCCTCTCCGGCGGCCGCGTCCGCGTCCCGCAGGGCCTGGAACTGTCCAAGATTTCGGCCGATGCTTCCTTCGCCCGCCCGGGTATGAACCTGAACTTCGGCGGTAACGGTAACGGCAAGAGCGGCAAGTTCAAGTACCGCGGTAAAAAAGGCAAGAAGTAATGAACCCTTTCAAGAAATATTGGGAAGGTTTGAGTGAACGTAAACAGGCCGGTATCCGCTATGCCGCCAATACGTTCATCGTTGTGTTCAGCATCTGGGTATCCCTGTCGGTGATCTCCTACGTGTTCACCTGGAAACAGGACCAGAGCGCCCTCACGGCCGGCGGCACCATCGAAAACGCCGCTGCCAGCACCGGCCTCAATGCCGGCCACTTCCTGGTCACGGACTCCTTCGGCCTCGCAGCCTTCTGCGTGGTGGCGTTTCTGCTGGCCTGGAGCCTCAAACGCCTGTGGCGCAGCTGCCCCGTGAACCTCACCAAGTGGTTCTACGGCTGCCTTACCCTTTCTTTCCTGCTGTCCTGGGCCCTGGCCTTCGCCGGCCGCTTCCTGGACATCGAGTACGCCTTCGGCGGCGGCCTGGGAGGCCGCGCCGGTGCCGCTGCTGTCAACTGGACCGTCTACAAAGTGGGCGAAATCGTGGCTCTGTGCATCCTGGGCGCCCTCTTCATCACCTGGTTCTACTGCGTGAGCAAGCGCTTCAGTGACCTTCTGATGGGTAAAAAGCGTTCTGTTACGAAGGCATCGGAGGAAGAGGCGCCTTCCTCCGCAGAAGAAGTGGCCGAAGCCCCGGAAGAGACCCCTGCCGCTGCAGATGAAAACGAAGATTTCTCCTACGTATATAACACCTCTTCTGCTCATGAAGAGGAAGCCAAGGAGGAACCGGAGGTCGCTGCCCCCGCTGCCCCCGAAGCTACCAAACAGGAAACCGAAATCGAAACCGAGGACGGGAAATTCAACGTCATTACCGACGATACCCTGGAGCAGGAGGTGAAGGAGCCGCTGAAGCCCATCGACAACCGCCTGGACCCGCCGGACGGCCTGCCTAAGTACAAGACCCCTTCCATCAACATCCTCGGGGACTACACCAACGCCCGCCACGAGGTGCAGCAGGACGAGCTTGTGCGTAACAACACCCTCATCCGCAACACCCTGGCCAGCTACAAGATTCAGGTGCGTGACGTAACGGCCATCGTCGGCCCCACCGTCACCCTCTATAAAGTCTATCCTGCGCCCGGCGTGAAGATATCGGCCATCAAACAGCTGCAGGAAGACATCGGCATCAACCTCCAGGCGCGCGGCGTGCGCATTGTCACCCTCGCAGACTCCGTGGGCATCGAGGTGGCCAACGACAAAGCTTCCATCGTCCCGCTGAAGAACCTGCTGAACGACGCCGCCTTCCGCGAGAGCAAGGCCGAACTGCCGGTAGCCATCGGCTACACCATTTCCCAGCAGGTGAAAGTCTTCGACCTGGCCGACGCCCCCCACCTCCTGGTGGCCGGCGCCACCAAGCAGGGTAAGTCCGTGGGCCTGAACGTCATTGTGGCCTCCCTGCTGTATTCCAAGCACCCCTCGGAGCTGAAGTTCGTCTTCGTAGACCCGAAGATGGTGGAATTCTCCTCCTACGGCCGTCTGCTGCACCACTACCTGGCGGTGCTGCCCAACGCCGTGAGCGAGCAGGAAGAAAAAGACCGCGCCATTGTGAAGAACGCCAAGGACGCCGCCGCCGTGCTGCAGTCCCTGTGCGTAGAGATGGACGCCCGCTACGAGCTCCTTTCCAAGGCGCTCGTGAATAACATCAAACTGTACAACAGCAAGTGGAAGGAGCATCACCTGAGGGCCGACGAAGGCCACCACTTCCTGCCGTACATCGTAGTGGTGATCGATGAGTACGCAGACCTTACCATGTCTGTGGGTGCCGGTCCGGAGTCCAAAGCCCTGGCCCGCAGCATCACCACCTCTGTCATCCGCCTGGCCCAGAAGGGCCGTGCTGCCGGTCTCCACGTAATCCTGGCCACGCAGCGCCCGACGGTGGATGTGATCACCGGCCTCATCAAGGCTAACTTCCCCATGCGTATCGCCTTCCGCGTGACGTCCCGCATCGACTCGGCCACCATCCTGGACCAGCCCGGCGCCGACAAACTCATCGGCCGCGGCGACATGCTGCTCTACAGCGGCGTGGAGATGGAGCGTGTGCAGTGCGCCTTCATCGGCAACGACGAGATTGTGGACCTGACGAGGGCCATCGGGGACCAGACCGGCTATCAGAAATGCTACAATACGCCTTACTACCTGCCCGAACCGCCGGCCGAGAATTCCGAAGACGGTGGCGGCGGCATGGTGGACATGAAGGCCCTGGACGACCGTTTCGAGGAAGCAGCCCGCACCGTTGTGCTTAACCAGCGCGGCTCCACCTCCGACCTCCAGCGCAAGCTTGGCATGGGATATGCTAAAGCAGGACGTGTAATGGACCAGCTGGAAGCCGCCGGCATTGTGGGCCCGCAGAACGGTGCCAAGCCGCGCGAAGTGCTGGTGCAAACCATGGCAGAACTGGATGAAATCCTGCAGCATTTCCTGAATCAGCAATGAAACGTATAACAAGCATATTCCTTCTCGCTGTCCTTTCTGTTGCCGCAATGGCCCAGGGTCACATTGACCTCCTGGACCGCGTGGCCGGACAGCGCGTCACTTTCCACTATACCTACAGCCTCTCCCAGAAAGGGGGAGAATTCAATCCCGTAACCGACGGCGACGTCACCGTTGAGGACAACGCCTACGTCCTCGTGGGCCTGGGCCTGAAAGTCGTGAGCGACGGCACCACCCGCTGGTCCCTGGACGAAGCCGCCCTGGAGGCTGTGGTAGAGAACGTGGAGAAAGAGGACCTGTTCACCAATCCGGCCCTTTTCATCAGCTCCTACAGACGCTACATGGACAAGATCAAGGTGAACAGTGAAGGCCCCGACTCTCTGGATGTAACGCTGGTGCTGGACGAAGATACCAAGGCCCGCTTCCTTTTGCAGCACATTCAGTTTGCCCCCATGCAAGGAAAAAGCGACTTCTCAGTAGATGAGAAATCGCTTTCCAATTCGTATGTTGTAACGGATCTCCGTTAGTCAATTCCGTCGCGTACGCAGCGCACGCTCATGTACAGTGAATTTTTGTCTCCCAGGCCCACCTGCATCTCGGGGTTGCTGGCGAAGATGTACATGAACTTACCCATGCCGTTTTCCTCGTCCTTCGTCCAGTAGCAGGCATATTCGCCGTAGTGGTTGTAGGTGTTGAAGGGATCTGTCAGGTCAATATAACCCAGCGGCATGGCGTTGAAGTGCTTGGCGTTGGAAATCTGTACCTCCGGGAAATACTCCCACATCTTGTTGCCGTCGAAGGTGGCATCGGCCATCATTTCGGCAGAGAGAATCTTGCCGTCGGCCTGGCCGAAGGAAGAGCGGAATTCGGCCTCGGAGGGGAGGTGCATGCCGGCAGGGCAAACGTCCTTGGCTTCCTCCTGGTTGAACAGGCGGCCGGCCGGGAAGTCCAGCGCGGGGGAGTTTCGGAAGCTGAGGCCGTATTCGTCGTCGTACTCGTTGAAGCTGTCCCAGGTTTTGCCGTCCTGTGCAATGAACTCCATGGAGCTGTAGGAACCGTCGTAGCCCTGAATGACCTCATAGGGATTAATGGCTTTGAAGGTGCAGCTGGCCGACGTGTTATAGTAGTCGCTTCCGGCGAAAGCATAGCAGTACACCGTGTAGGTTCCCAGGGTGTCGGCCGTATAAGTGAATTCCGGATTGGATTTGGAAACGTCTTTGGTAAGGGTGTCTTTCTGTGCAGTGTTCACCTGCCAGTACAGACCCACGGTGGGCACGGTGCCGTCGGAGCTATAAAGGCTGCTTACATCGGCCTTGAAGGTGAAGGTTTCACCGGGCTCCACGTAAACAGGAGCGCTGTTAATGGATAAACCGCTGAGGCTGGGCTTGGTAGTGGTGCTGGAATCGTCCTTTTTACAGGAGGCGATGGCAAAGATAGTAAGAAGTGCGGTACCTAAAATGATATATTTTTTCATCTTCTTTGGCGATATGAATCGCAAATATCGTTAAATTTTTGTAATTTTGTACACAATTTTCGCGCCAAGATGAAAAAACTATTCATAGGAATTGTTTTGGCTCTGCTGGTCGTTTCCTGCGGCCAGCCGTCGCAGTATGTCCAGATCTCCGGCTACGCGCAGGGCAGCAATTACACCGTGAAAATGAACATGAGAGGCGTGAATGTTCCGGTAGAAACCATCCGGGACAGTATCGATGCCCTCATTCTTCAGATAGACACAACCCTTTCCGGTTATAATAAGAAGTCCCTCATCTCCCGTTTCAACGCGGGGGAAAAGGTGCCCTCCAACGCCATGTTCATGGAGATGTACCGCATTGGCTACCGCCTGTGGGAACGTTCCGGCGGTGCGCTGGACTTCGGTGCAGCCCCCCTGTACGACGCCTGGGGCTTCGGTTTCCGCAACAGCTCTTTCCCCACCGACGAAGAGGTGCAGGCGCTGCTGCGCTCCTGCGGCATGGGCCACCTGCCGGCAGAACTTCCGGTGGTAGACGGTTACATTGACCCCGCTGCCATGGGCAACCCCCGGCTCAACTTCAACGCCATTGCACAGGGCTACAGCTGCGACGTCATTGCCCGTTACCTTTACAGTATCGGCGCCAAGGACATGCTCATCGATATCGGTGAGATCTGGTGCGACGGCGTAAACCCCAACGGAGAACCCTGGTCGGTAGGCATCGACCGTCCCGTAGACCAGACCTCCGACGGCCGCTCCCTCCCGGAAGGCCTGGACGGCATCTGGAGTTCCAACGGCCAGCCGGCCGGTATCGTAACCTCCGGCAACTACCGCAAATTCTATATCAAGGACGGCCGCAAGTACTCCCACACCATCAACCCGCGCACGGGCTATCCGGTAGAGCATAACCTGCTCAGCGCTACGGTAGTATCGGCCAACAACGCCGCAGAATCGGACGCCATTGCCACCTGGTGCATGGTTATCGGCCTGCAGGGTGCGCAGGTGCTCATTCTGGGAGACCCTGCCCTCGAAGGCTACCTCATTTACACGGACTCCGCCGGCGAAATGCGGGAATGGGCCTCTCCGGGCTTTACATTGAAGAAATAATTTCCAGGATCCATAGCAGCAGGCGGCCCAGGCCGTCTGTTGCCGTTATAAGGGGCTGCCAACCGGTGACAATGGCCCCGAGCGCCGCCGTCATGAGTGCGCTCGTGAGGGGCAGTGCCAGCAGGTTCGTCACCAGGAAATACTTGGGAAAGGTGTGGAAGCGAAGCCACGCCAGCGGCGCGGTGAACACCTGGCAGGAGATACTCAGGGCCGCGAGGTTCCACAGCCGCCGCATGGGGTCCCAGGCGGGGCCGGCGGGGTACCAGCGCTCCAGCGCGGGGTACAGCAGGAAGATGCCGGCCATCGCGAGGTACGAAAGCTGGAAGCCGAGACTGGTAATGACCGCAGGGTTCCACGTCAGCTGGATCAAAAGCGCCACGCAGTACACGCGGATGGCCTTTCTGGGCCGATGAAACACCCGCAGCAACTCATTCAGGGAAATGAACAGGAACGCCCGCACCAGCGAAGGCCCGGCGCCGGCCATGAGGGTAAAGAATCCGGCCGTGCCGATGAGGAGCGTTGCACGGACCCACTGCGCAGGCCGGCTGTTCCCGAGCGGCCGCGTCAGCGCAATGAGCACCCCGTAAAGGATGCCCATGTGAAGGCCCGAAAGCGCCAGGATGTGGGACGCACCGCTACTGCGGAATAGGCCAATGACATCGGCCCCCAATCCGCTGCGGTCGCCCGTGAGAAGGGCCGACAGCAGGGGCGCGGTACCCTCGGAGGGGAAGGGGAGCGCGGCGATGCGGGCGCGAAGCTTTGCGACGGCGGTGTCGGCCAGAATCTCCAGCGCGTTGGGGATGTGGGCGTAGGGGAGCGCGGCGGTGCGGGCGCAGAAGATCCCGAGCAGCAGAAAAGTCGCGAGCGTGAGACCTACCGCGGCATCCTCTTTCAGGCGCAGGATGCGGCCGCGCAGGACGATGGGAAGGCCGATGATGGGGAGCAGCACGGCGGGTAGCCAGATGCCGGCGCCGCCCAGCAGGACGGTCCCCGTCGCAACGCCCGCTGTGAACATCACAGAAAGCGATTCTATGTTCTTTAAGCGCTCCATAACTATGGCGAAATTACTAATAATTTCGTATCTTTGCACGACTATAGCGTAAACAATTAATTGTACCAATTAAAACTATGATTATTCTCGTAATCAACTGCGGCAGCTCGAGCATCAAGTATCAGCTTCTGGACATGAAGAGCGACGACGTGTACGATATCATCGCCAAGGGTATTGCAGAGAAAATCGGCCTTCCCGCCGGCATCCTGCAGTACGCTCCCACCGGTAAGGACAAGATTGTGACGGATGTTCCCATCCCGGATCACAAGGTGGGTATGCAGCTCATCCTGGCCGCATTGACCGACAAGAAAACGGGTGTTCTGAAGAACCTCGAAGATATTGAGGCTGTGGGTCACCGCATCGTGCAGGGCGGCGACTTTTTCTCCGGCTCCGTGCTGGTGAACCAGGACGTCCTGGACAAGATTGCCTTCTGCGCAGACTTCGCCCCGCTGCACAATCCGGCCCACCTGCTGGGTATTCACGCCATGCAGGATGTGCTTCCCGGCGTGCCCCAGGTTGTTACCTTCGACACCGCCTTCCACCAGACCATGCCCGCCTACGCATACATGTACGGCCTTCCGTACGAATACTATGAGAAGTATCGCGTGCGCCGCTACGGTGCCCACGGCACTTCCCATCAGTTTGTAGCCGGTGTAGGTGCCAAGCTGGCCGGTCTGGACATCAACAATTCCAAGATCATTACCTGCCACCTGGGTGCCGGCAGCTCCATCTGCGCCATCCAGAACGGCAAGTGCGTAGATACTTCCATGGGCTTCTCTCCGCTGGAGGGCATGATTATGGGTACCCGCGTGGGTAACATCGATGCCAACGCCGTGCTCTACCTGATGAAGAAACTGAATGTTTCCCCGGACGAGATGTCCGAGATCCTGAACCGCAAGTCCGGCTTTCTCGGTGTCTCCACCAAGAGCTCCGACGCCCGCGACCTGGACGAACTGGCCAACAACGGAGATCCCAAGGCTAAGCTCGTGTTCAAGAAGTTCACCTACGACATCATCAAGAACATCGGCTCTTATGTAGCTGCCATGAACGGGGTAGACCTCATCGTCTTCACCGGCGGTATCGGCGAGCACAACAGCCGCCTGCGCCGTCGCGTGCTGGAGAACTTCTCCTACCTGGGCCTGAAGGTAGACTACGAAGCCAACGTGGCCTACGGCGAGGATGCCATCATCACCACCGAAGACTCCAAGGTGAAGGCCGCCCTGGTATGCACCAACGAGGAGCTGGTTATCGCCCGCGATACCATGCACCTGGCCCTGGAAAATCAGGAATAATCAACTATAATATAAAATGATCACCAATTTTAACGAACTGTTTGCCGAGCTGAAGGCAAAAGGCATTTGCAAAAAGATGGTGGCTGCCTGGGGCGTGGACTCCCACACCATCGAGGCTGCTTCCCTGGCAACGGACATGGGCTTTGTGAAGGTTACCCTCGTGGGAGACCAGGACCTCATTGCCAAGGTCTGCCAGGAGTGCTCCATCGACATGGCCAAGTTTGAGATTGTGGACGAAAAGGACGAGCTGAAGGCCGTGGCCAAAGCCGTGCAGATGGTTCACGACGGTGAAGGCGACGTCCTCATGAAGGGCCTCTGCTCCACCGACAAGTTCCTGCGCGCCATCCTGAACAAGGAAGTGGGTCTGCTGCCCCCGAAGGGCCTGCTGAGCCACGTGGGCGTCATCGAGAACCCTAACTATCACAAGCTTATCTTCATCACCGATATGGCTGTTATCCCTGCCCCTGACTTCCGTCAGAAGGTGAAAATGGCCGGTTTCGTGACGGGTGTGGCCCGCAGCTTCGGTATTGCCATGCCGAAGATTGCCTTCATCGCCGCCTCCGAGCAGATGCTGGACTCCATGCCCGCCTGCATCGAGGGTGCCATGCTGGCCAAGATGTGCGACCGTGGCCAGATCAAGGCCATCGGCGACGGCCCGCTGGCACTGGACGTAGCCATCGACAAGGAATCCGTGGAGATCAAGAAGCTCGTGAGCCCCGTTGCCGGCGACGCCGACTGCCTCCTCTTCCCCAATATCGAGAGCGCCAACGTCTTCTGGAAGACCAACTCCAAGCTGGCTAAGGACGTTCGTCAGGCTGGTTTCCTCGTGGGCACCAAGGTTCCCTGCATCCTGGCTTCCCGCGCAGACTCCGTAGACGTGAAACTGAACTCCATCGCCTCCGCCGTGATGTCGGTGAAATAGGCGTGTTTGTAGTGTATAAAGGTTAATTTATTTTAATATGAGAAAGTACATTGTTGCGGGTAACTGGAAAATGAACACCACTGTACCCGAAGGCGTAGAACTCGCCAAAGCTGTAGCTGAAAAGTCCAAGGAAGTCCCTGCCAACGTAGGGCTGGTAGTGGCCCCGCCGTTCACCCACCTCGCTCTCGTAGCCGAGGCCCTGAAAGGTTCCAAGGTTCAGCTGAGCGCCCAGAACTGCGCCGACCACGAGAAAGGTGCCTACACCGGCGAAATCGCTGTGAACATGCTCACCTCCATCGGTTGCCAGTACACCATCCTCGGTCACTCCGAGCGTCGTCAGTACTACGGTGAGACCGACGAGAAGCTGGTTGTAAAGACCCAGCTCGCCCTGGCCGCCGGCCTGAAGGTGATCCTCTGCGTGGGTGAGAACCTTGACGAGCGTGAGGCTGGCAAGCACTTCGATGTTGTGACCGCCCAGACCAAGAACGTCCTCTACAACTTCACCGCCGAGGATATGAAGAACGTTGTCATCGCCTACGAGCCCGTATGGGCCATCGGTACCGGCAAGACCGCTACCGCCGCCCAGGCCGAGGAAATCCACGCTTGCATCCGCAAGGTTGTGGCCGACAAATTCGGCGCCCAGGTGGCCGACGACATGACCATCCTCTACGGTGGTTCCTGCAAGCCCTCCAACGCCAAGGAACTCTTCGCCGAAAAGGACATCGACGGTGGCCTCATCGGTGGTGCAGCCCTCAAGGCCGAGGACTTCATCGGTATTGCAACTTCCTTTGAATAATATTCAAGCGTTTATCTCCACTCGAAAACAAATAAACGCGGAAAGGCCGGGCGGCAGTGCCCGGCCTTTCTTATTTTTCGTCATGCCCCCGTCATGCCCGACCTGATCGGGCATCTCCTAAACGTGCAAAAAACCGGTCATTGGGCGAACCCTCCGAACCGGTTTTTTGACGTGTACTAAAACCTAAACCTATAATATAGATGCAAAGAAAAAGAAAATGTTGCAGAAAAATCACTTTTTCTGCAACATTTTTTTCTAATGTAGGTTCGCTTACTTGGAAGCCTCTACAGAAACCTTACGGAATTCCTTGAAGTCCTTCATGAGCTCGAGGGCGGCCTTACGGGCGCGGGCGCCAGCGGCTTTGTTACCCTTAACTACCTGAGCTTCAGCGTTCTTAGCGAATTCTGCATAAGCGGCATTGATTTTTTCAACAAGTGCTTTCATGGTTTTGTAATTTATTGGTTTGTTAAATGTTATGGGTCAAACTTTTGTGCAAGGTAGATAAAAAATATCAAACGACAAAATACTTTTTAAGAAAAAATCACATTTCAGGCATGAGAGTGCCGTTTTTTTCGTCATTTGAGTCTTTTTTCTCCGGTTTTTGCGCTTTTGGCTTGGTGTTGACGGTATTCATTGCACGGGCAATTCCTATCGTAGACACGTCCTTGATGCCCTGAATGATCTTTGCGGCCAGGGCAGGCACCTGTTCCATTTCTTCCTTCGAAAGGCTTCCCAGTACATAGTCTACCTGCTGCCCGCGGGAGAACTCGTTGCCAATGCCAACACGGATCCGGGCCCACTTCTCGCTTTCCAGGAGCTGGGCAATGTTCTCGAGTCCGTTGTGCCCGCCGGAGGAACCGTTGGCGCGCATGCGCACGGTGCCGAAGGGGAGGGCCAGGTCGTCGGAGATGACAATCAGGTTTTCCAGCGGAAGGTTCAGCTGCTGCATCCAGTAGCGCACAGCCTTTCCGCTCAGGTTCATGTAAGTGGAAGGTTTCAGAAGGACAAACCAACGTCCCTTGAAGGACACTTCGGCCACGTCTCCGTAGCGGTCTGTCTTAAAAAGGACATTGGATGCCTGAGCCCAGGCATCCAATATCATGAATCCCATGTTGTGGCGGGTATTGGCGTATTCGGCACCAATATTTCCCAGTCCTACAACCAGGTAAGTAGCAGCCATCGTTATTACTGCTGAGCAGCCTTAGCGGCTTCCTGAGCGGCCTGCTGCATAGCACGGGTGGTCTTCACGGAGCAGATGATGGTGTTCTTGTCGGACACAATCTGCAGACCCTCGAACTTCAGTTCGCCGGCTACCATGCGCTTGTCCAGCTCCAGCTCGGTGACATCGATGTCCAGCTGATCGGGCAGGTTCTTCATGAGGGCGCAAACCTTGAGGCTGCGGGCGCTCTGAACGAACTTACCACCTACGAGCACACCCTTCGGGTGGCCGGTGAGGTTCAGGGGCAGGGAGATCACGATGGGCTTCTTCTCGTTAACGGCGAGGAAATCCACGTGCAGGCAGTTGTCGTCTACCGGGTGCCACTGATACTCGTGAGCGATAGCGGTGTAGGTCTTGCCGTCCAGCTCCAGGTCTACGATGTAGGAAGCGGGAGTGTGGGTGAGGCCCTTAAGTTCTTTCTCGTTCACGGTGAAGAGGATGTTCTCTTTCACATCCTGGCCGTAGAGGTTGCAAGGTACGAGACCCTGCTCGCGGTAGGCCTTCAGAGCGGCCTTGTTGCCTTTCTGGCGGATTTCGCCTTTAAGCTGAAAATGCTTCATTGTTTTGTTTAATAAAAATGTGTTACTCAGTGCTCTCTTTCAAGCACCCCATTGCACCAAAAACCCTTACGGTTTTTTAAGCTCGCAAAGATAGCAATAATTTTCCGAATCACAAAACCTCCCCGTCATTGCCGTCCCCACCCCCGTCATGCCCGACCTGATCGGGCATCTCGCCATAACGCAAATTGTCATACCGAGGCCCTGCCTCTCTGTCATACCGAGGCCCGAAGGGCCGAGCGTATCCCCTGCCTCCTGTCATTCCGTTGAGCAACGAGTGAGTGGAATTTTGAGGATTTTGCGGAAAACGCCCGAAAAAATTTTGAGGATTTTGCGGAAAACGCCCGAAAAAATTTTGAGGATTTTGCGGAAAACGCCCGAAAAAATTTTGAGGATTTTGTATAATATGCTATCTTTGCTGCATAATATCAAACGGTTATGGAAGCGAAAAGACTATTTAAGAGAAAGATTTATGACCAGCTCCTGCAATGGAAAGAGCGTAGTAAGGGAACGAGTGCGCTGCTCATTGAAGGCGCACGTCGTATTGGAAAATCAACAATAGTCAAAACCTTCGCGGATAGCGAGTATGATTCATGTATAATCATTGATTTTACCAAGTGCCCGCAGGAAGTTAAGAACCTATTCAATGATGTGTCCGATCTTAACTACATTTTCCTTCGATTACAACTGATTTACGGTGTCTCATTGGTGACACGTAAATCTCTTATTGTCTTTGATGAAGTTCAGTTCCAGCCGCTTGCGCGCCAAGCTATCAAATCTTTTGTTGAGGATGGACGCTACGACTATATCGAGACGGGATCACTTATCTCAATCAGAAAGAATACCCAGAATATCCTTATTCCTAGCGAGGAAGAGCGCATTTGCATGTATCCCATGGATTATGAAGAGTTCCGCTGGGCACTGGGTGATACTACGACGATTCCGCTGCTTCGATCTATTTGGGAACACCCTCAGCCATTAAAGGAAGCTCATAGGAAGTTGATGCGAGACTTCCGTTTGTATATGCTGGTTGGCGGTATGCCACAGGCCGTGGATGCCTACATTGAATCTAACAACTTCGAAGAAGTGGATCGCGCAAAGCGGCTCATCCTGGATCTTTACGATGAAGATTTTGGGAAGATAGATCCCAGCGGAAGAGCAGCCCGGTTATTCGCGGCCATACCGGCCCAGCTCAATAGTAACGCTTCTCGTTATCAGATCTCGAGCGTCCTTCCTGGTGCCCGCTCCGAGGACTATATTGAACTTATATCCGAGATGGAGAAATCAAAGACAGTAAACGTTTCTCACCATAGCGATGATCCCAATGTGGGGCTTGGTAGCACGGAACAGTTGAAGCAGTACAAGATGTTCGTCGGTGACACTGGACTCTTTGTAACGCTCGCGTTCAAAGACAAACTCTTTACAGAGAACATCATCTATCAGCGGCTTCTCAGTGACAAATTAGCCACAAATCTAGGTTACATCTATGAGAATGTCGTTGCCCAGATGCTCACGGCATCTGGAAATAAACTATTTTACCATACCTGGCCTAGCGAGAGTGGAAAACACAGCTATGAGGTGGATTTCCTTCTTTCGCGCGGTACGAAGATAATGCCTATTGAAGTAAAGTCCTCTTCGTACAAAACGCACGTGTCGCTGGATGTTTTTTGCGATAAGTTCTCTTCTCGTATCACAAACGATCGCTACCTCGTCTATACAAAAGACTTAGACCGCAAAGAATCAGTCAAATATATACCAAGCTATATGGCGTATTTCCTTTGATATGAACCCCATCTCCCAACGCCTGCTGAACCAGCAGCTCATTTGTCCGCAGTTCACCACGCCCCACGATGTTGTGGCGTGGATGGGCGCCATGCAGGCGCAGGAGTACAAGATGATGCGCTGGGCAGTAGGCATGCGCACCAGGCGTCCCAGCGCCAAGGCCTTCGAGAAAGCCTATAACAGCGGAAGCATCGTCAGGGCGCACCTCTTCCGCACCACCTGGCAGCTCGTAGCAGGGGAGGACCTGGGCTGGATGCTGGGCCTTTGCCGGGACAACGCTCTACGCGGCATGGCCGGCTGGATGCACTCTAACGGCGTGGACATCCCCCGGGCCGAGCAAGACGCCATCCAAACCATTATGGCCGATTACCTCGCCAGCCACCGTACCGCCATGAAGGCCGATTTTGCTGCTGCACTCTCGGCCCAGGGCATCGCGATGGAAGACCATCGGCTCTCCTACCACATCCGCCTGGCCGAATACGCCGGCCTCCTCTGCAGCGGAGACCTGCACCCGCAGAAGCCCACCTACGCCCTTGTGGCCGATAAGCTCCCGCCCCAGGCCCCCCTCTCCAGGGACGAAGCCC
>Ga0310786_10000382_pt1 | contig 71893 bp, 114 predicted proteins | sample AusTroGonzalo_MG_FD_203881 | JGI IMG/M metagenome (GOLD analysis project Ga0310786, IMG submission 203881) | Bovine rumen microbial communities from tropical cattle in Woodstock, Queensland, Australia - Gonzalo_03 (v2) (version 2) | ecosystem: Host-associated > Mammals > Digestive system >... | reverse complement strand
AGCACCATATTCGCCAGCCGTGGCAGCACCACCATTGCCAGCCGTGGCAGCACCATATTCGCCAGCCGTGGCAGCACCACCATAGCCAGCCGTGGCAGCACCACCATAGCCAGCCGTGGCAGCACCACGATTGCCAGCCGTGGCAGCACCATATTCGCCAGCCGTGACCGGCTTTTCTGTTTCCGCATTATATTCGTTGGTTACATTCCTTTTAACCCAGTCGATATGCGCCTTGACAAGTCCTGGGATTCCGATTTCTGCGCCAATCTTTATCTCAGATGCCGCAACCTTATCCAAATCCCTTGCAGTCTTTCCACCGACCTCCACCTCGCAGTAGCGTGACGGATTGCCGCCCGTCACAGGAGGGTAATAATCGAACACTTCCAGAGGACTTACATCGTCAGGTATGGCATGGAAACCATTTTTACATATGCTCACCTCTCCATCCATCGTATAGGCCTTGCCTACCTCATACTGAAAGCCACGACATTTCAAATCATTGTCGAAGCCCTTGATTCCTTTGATTACGTTTTCCATAATATATGTTTTTATTGTTTCTTAACTCCCGTCACAACGCCATCTCACCTTCGCCTCCTCGCAGACGAACTCGTCCCTGCTGCCACTTGGGCACAGACTCTGCATCGTCACTTTGTATCCTTTCTCGTAAATCTCATGGTAGATGCGGTACTCCTCACCGCCTTCCTCCCATCCGTTGGCCCATCCGAGGTCACGCCAACCGTCACTTGATTCCCGTATCATGATTTCTTCCGTTTAAGTCTCTCCAGCCTCCGTCTCTCATTCTCTATCTCCCTCCGCACGTTGGCTATGAGCAGGGGGAATGTGCGCTCGTTCTTGAGCAGGTCACTGAGGCGTTGCTCCAGCGCCTCGATCTTGTCTCTGATGTATTGCTCTTCGTTCATAAATCATAATATTTCATATCCAATTCAATATCGTCTTACCTTTGTAGCCTTTCTCCCATACCATCCAGGCGTATGCCTGCGCCCCTGCACCGAGGTTCTTCCTCGCATCCTCAAACTCTCCGTTCTTGGCGCACAGGATTCTGTCAATGAACTGGAAAATATAGTGGGGGGGGTATTTCTGAAGATGTTCTCATAGCGCCCACGGCTCTCCAATGCGGTGGTCTTGAGGAAGAAACACGCATAGCCGCCTGATGGGAGTATATCCAATGCAGTGAGCACGAACTCCGTCACGAACTTGTAGGGCGGATTCGTAAGGATGCAGAAGTCACCGTCTATCTGCGGATGGAACATCGGACTGAGAAAGTCGCATATTCCGTCAAAGCCTCCATAACCCCTGTCGATGATGTCAGTCGATATGACCTCATGCCCCAACTCTTTCAGCCTGTCGCTAAGACTACCGCCTCCGCAAGCACACTCCCATACCTTGTGCGGGATTGTGAATTTGGCCGCAAGCAGGTCTATGGCTCTTGATTCTGTTGCGTAGTAATCGAGGCTTTCCCTCTCCTGCTTGCTATGGTTGCTTGCACCAAGAGTGGCAAACACGCTTTTCCTGTTTCCCGTCCAGTCCTTCATTTCTTCTCATAAAATCTGTCGGAAAGCTCCTTGTCGGTCATTCCAACCGCCTTTTCTTCCTTGCTGTATGCCGGATGATCAATCAGGTTCTCAAACGGATATGCCTGTATCTTATCAATGTCCGCATCGGCCACACCCATCAGTCTGAAGCACTCCCTTGGGGTGAGCTTACGGATTCTGAATTTCTTGCCCTCCAACTCTGGTGGCAGATTGATTTTGTTCTTTTCTTCCATTTTTATAAAATTATTACTTTCCCAGTTTGATATTGTTATAGTTGGACAAACACCATCCTTATACTCGAATCCGTTGTTGTATCCATGAGGATATTGAATCACCGTTATCTTAGGTTCTCTCCAACCACCACCACAGGTGTTCAGAGTCGGAGCGACACCTTCAGCGGAATATATCCGTCCTGCTTGTGGGTTTGAAAAATCCCCACTCTTTCGCCTGATGTTTCCTATCTGCAACACTCTGCTCCCCGATTCCTTCATACACATCTTTTGTTCCGATGAACTATGATGGGAGACTATATCCCCACCGTCCCATTCTTCTCCATACAACTCTACAACAAAGTTATCCTTTACCACGCTTGTCAAGGTATTTGAGACATCCCTACCAAACTCACACCTCTGATGGTTTCTTCCTTTGCCTTGCACCACCCTGTCAGAAGGGCTGTCCGGACTACGACCCCTCATGGCCATTATCATTGCACCTGTCATTTCCATCTTCCACCTCCACTATTACCGTAAAACCGGACAGGAACTTGATTGTAGGAAAGAAATCGTTGCTGCACGTCTCCAGGGCCATTGCATCATCATAGCCCCTTATACCCCCTCTGAGACTTGCGGAAAACGTCATTCCCAAGTCCACATCATTCGAATGCCTGATTCTTATCCTCTTCATACACGGTCACCCATTTATTTCCGTCATCATACCTCGCTGTGATGGTTATGTGAATGCCATCCAACACTGCCATATTATAGAGGTCTATACACTGCCCCCCCCTACGGGTGAGCTTGCCGCTCTCAATCAGCTTCTTCATTCTGATACCACCTGTCTTCCTCGTTGCCATACTCTATGATTTTCGGCTGGTTATTGTAACCTCCCTCACAGCTAACACCACCGATACAGGGAGAAATGCCGTTCCTGTCATAAACCCTATCGCGCTGGCGCACACCGACATTACCCACTATTATTATCTTCATACTCTATTATTCTCGGTTCCACACCACTATGAGCCCCGCACACAGGCATGGCGCAAGCCCCATCGGGTCGTACACCATTCCGTTCTGCTGGCTCCTGTATATCCTCCCCACTATCAAGCACCGCGACGGCGGTCGCCCCGAATGTTCCGCCCCTGATGAAGTTGGCGAGGCTGTTCTTGAAATATTGGGATTTAATCGTCCTGTACGTTCCATCCGGCTCCGTGTTGATTGTCATCTGTATCATCTATCTCTATCACCAATGGAGGTTCCTTGTAGTCGGTGGCGCAGATTGTTGGTGCGTAGATGCGGTACAATCTTCCACCCCCACGTTTGTAGAAGCCTTTAATCGACCATATCATCCTCTTCATCCATGAAAATATTATCATCCACTCTATTCCCAGGCACCGTTCCGTTTCCTGACGAGGTATCCTCCCCATCAAGCGAATCCTCCGCATCCACACGATTGAAGTACTCCAGCATCTTATCAGAGAGGTAGTACTTTTCGTCCGCATTCTCTTCCAGATAGTCCTTCAACCGCTTTTCAAGCGGAAAGGGCTTGGGGAAGTGGAAAGAAGGTTCAGGTTTTTTCGGGTCACGGAGAATTGATACGCAGAATACTCTTTCTCTGTGTTGCGCTACACCATATTTTGAAGCGTCAAGAACTTGCGAGAAATTGGCATAACCCATGCCTTCAAGCTCAAGCAGTATTGTCTTGAAATCCCCGATAAACTTTCTTTGAACAAGTGCTTTCACGTTTTCCATCAGAAGATATTTCGGTCGCTTCGCACGAAACAACCTTATCGCCTCCCAAGCAAGGCTTGAACGTGTTCCGCTGTCCTTTGACAACCCTGCCTGACGCCCCGCAGACGATATGTCTGTGCATGGGAAACTCCATGTCATTAGGTCGCAGTCGGGTATATCATTAACATTGGTCTTTGATATGTCACCGAGGTTTCTGTTTTCCCACTGCGGATATATGGAGTTATGCGCAGCGATTGCATCTTTGTCAATTTCGCACCATGCAACAAGTTCATAGTCAAATTGCGGATATACCGCTTTCAGCTTGTTGAGTGCAAGGCATTGGCTATCGTAGCCACTGAAAAGGGTCACTACCCGTAACGGGTTGTCTTTGGTGTATTTCATTGTCATAATCTTTTAACGTTATCAGAAGAAATCCAATCCACACCGCATTCGAAGAGGATGAACAGCCTCAGACCGAGTGCCATCACCTCGCTTATGCCGCGCCTCTTCTTGAAGTCCCCATAAGTAATCAGCTTCACGAAGTCACGGGTGCTGACCTGGAAACTCCCGCAGATGTCAGATACGGCGTTCAATATACGCAACTGCCTTGCATCGCCTTCAATAAAGGGCTCCATTCCACCAAACAGGAGAAGCTCTCCGAGGCCCAATCCTTGGACGTTTTCGTAGTTCTCGTAGTATTCCCTCATGAGTTTTTCCTTATCCATTGTCTTTCTATCGTTACCATTTCGTTATATGACTTCCATTTCTCTTTCACGGTTTCAATATCAGGCAAGTGGTTGTTGAACTCTCCGTAGATGTATCTACAGAACTTGTACGCTGTGCCCCATGTGGTCACACCCACGGGAATCCAGTCGGCATTGCCTGGGGTTCCGTCTATATCCGTGTTGAAGTGGAAGCAGTCCTGCCGCTTGCTCACTTCGAGTAGTATCTTCTCTTCCATAATGCTTTAAAAAGGCAAATCGTTATCTCTCTCTATCTGTCTGCGTATCTCAGGCGGTGCAGGGTCGGCAGGCGGTGGCGGGGCTTCCTCTTCGTTGAGGTCGTAGAATCGGGTGTGCGCCGCATCGAACCCCACCATGAAGGCGTGCTGCCCTACGTTACGGCCCTTGCTGATGGTGATCACCGCCCTGCCTGCGCTGTTGTACCTGTCGAAAGGTGCAGGAAGCATGGTGATGTTGTACGCGTCGGGTCGGTAGATCAGTATCACGTTGTCGGCCGCCTCGTGTATCTGTCCGCTCCCCCTCAACCTGTTCACGTTGGGTGCGGGGTTCGACTTGTCACGGCTCAACTGGCTCAACGCCACTATCCATATTCCGAGTTCCTTGGCTATGTTCTTCAACCTTCGGGCATACTCACCGAGCGCCTGTTCCTCACGCTCGTAGGAGCGGCTGTTGATCGACAGCAGTTGCAGGTAGTCTATCATCGCACCGTTTATCCCGTACTTGGTGTGCAGGTAGCGGATGGATGATATGATGCCCGATATGTCCGATGTGCTCCTGTCGTCGAAGTATATGGCTGCGTTTGAAGCTTTGCCCAGTGCGTTGTCGAAGCTCTCACGCTCTTCCGTGCTCAGTGGCTTGTAGAGTATTCTCGATGCAGACACACCGCTCATGGGTGACACTATCCTTGCCGCAAGCTGCTCCTTGGGCATCTCCATAGAGTATATGGCAATCTTGTCACCGTTCATGGCTGCGTTGACGGCTATGTTGAGCGCCATGCTCGTCTTTCCCTGCCCTGACTCTGCGGCTATGACGGTGAGGTCAGACCCGTGCAGTCCCGATGTGGCCATGTCGAGTTGGCCGAATCCCGTAGGTGTTCCCGTCACGGCCTTATCACCTGCGCTGTTGGCATTGACTATATCCCTCAGCCCCCTGAGCACATCCACAAACTCCGACACTCCCTTTTCGTCTGTGCGGTAGAATCTCTCCGTCTGCTTGCCCCAGTCCGTCAGCAGTGTGAATGGGTCGGCAGAGAGGTCGCAGATGCGTTCTTTGAGCGTGTCTGCCATGAGTATCAGGCTGCGTCTCACCCACAGGTCGTGAAGCTCGGCGGCGTGTACCTCTATGGAGAACGTCCTGTAGTCGGTTATCCGTATCATGTCAACGTGGCTTATCTGCCACCCGTCACGCTTGGCCTGTGCCATCACGGTGAACATGTCAACCTGCATGTCCTTCTCGCTCAGTTCCCTCACGCAACGGAACAGGCGCTTGTACTGGCTCACGGTGAAGCAGTCCTCGTTGAGCAGTTCCTTCACCTGCGGATATGCGTCGCGGCTTGCGATGAGTGTGCCGATAACCAGACGTTCGGTATCTTCATTGTATAGCAGTTGTTCAGTATCCATGTTCTCGTTTCAGCCAGTTGAGTGTTGTACGGTAGAGGTTTGAATATTTCTTACGCAGGTCCACGCGGTTCTCCAACTGAGATATGACCTCGGTGATCTGCTGCGACGTGTATTTGTCCTTTAGTCGGTAGTACTCCACTTCGGTTATCATATCCATGTGCCCGTAGCAGTATGGGGCGTTGTCACTTATCCATGTGACGAAGAGTTTATAGGGCGAATTTTCATGTTCGGGCGAAGTGTGTGCGCTTTCTTGACGAACGTAAGATAATTTATTATCGGAGGATAATTTATTATCCGTAGATAATGGATTATCTGTAGTGAGGTTCTTAATATAAATATTTCTTTTAGGGGGTGTGGGGGACATTTCTTTGTTCTTCCGTAACACCTTCCATAACACACGCTGTAACACCTGCTCTCGATTCTCGTTGATTTCTATAATGTTTATCTGTAACACTTTCTGTAACACCTTCTGTAACATTCCGTTGTTTTCCTCACTGCTTTCTGTGAGTAGTATCAGATTGTCTTCATCGAGCCTATGCAAGAACCTCGACACGTTCATCACGTTCGTTTCCCACCTCCTTGCAAGCTGATTCATCGTCAGCATCACCTGTCCTCTCGTTGCGGTGTCCGAGTCCTTCGTTTCTGCCATGAAAAGCAGGTCTGTGTACCACCTCCATTTCACTGGGTCTTGCCACAGCCACTCTGGTATGTCTTTCCTTAGTTTTACGTAGTTCGCCATTCTTGCTCGTGAATTTACGGAGTATCAGTTTCGCCTTCCTTCTCATGTTGAACGACCTGTTCGACCCGTCGTCAGGTGTCCTGATATAGTCACCCAGGCACCTCACGATGGTGTCGTAGTCGCTGTCGCTGATTGACTTCATGGCATTCAGAACGGCAGGTCGTCCGATTTCTTCTGTTCAGGCACATAGTCTTCACGCTTCTTGTAGGCTGTGCCTCCCGTGTGGTTGGCATTGGGATTTGGAGCCTCCTTCAAGTCGCAAAGGTAGTAGGCACTCTTGTCCATCTTCCGGTTCTCAGGCTTGCATGCTACCTTGAGGTAGGCGGTGTTGCCCCACTGGTCCTTTTCCTTCTCATAGACGTTGATGTTTATCATCTTCTCCTTGCGCCCGTCCTTGAAGGTCACTTCCTTCACAAGTTCGGGATTGTTCCTCACTATCTCTCCGAGCTTGGTGAGGTTTATCTGTCCGTACAGGTCACTCATAGTTCAGTATCTTTGAATTAACGTTGTCTATCTTCTCCATCTGTTCACGGTAGTATTCCTTGGCAAGGATTGTCCGTGCGAGCAGTTCGCCCTGCACCTCCTTGTCGGCAGGTATGCGCAGTATCTTCAGCTGCTTCGATTCCGATGTCCTCGGGTCGTAGCTCACGAAGTCGCAGAACGAGCATTCGGTGCCTACTGACGACATGCAGAGCATGTTGTACTGGCATTGTGCGTAGTAGTCCATGTTGTCCTCCTTCAGGTCTTCCGGCTTCTCGTAGAGGTAGTGTCTGAGGTGTATCGACGGGTTGGCGGGGCATTTTATCTCTATGATACCGTTACCGCCGAATGTGATACCGTCAGGAGAGCCTCCTGCTATCCCCTCGAATCCTTTCAGTTCGATGAACGGCGCGTCCTCCACCTCGCATCCCATCTCAAGGCTGTACTGCTCCCTTGCCTTCTCTTCCCAGAATGTGCCCCACTGCATGGCCCTGTTCTCATAGTTGAACATCTCCAGATACTCCATGTAGGCATCATCCGTCATGTAGTACTCGGCTATCTTGTTGTCCAGATAGGTGAAACTGCCTTGGGAGAATGGCACCTCCTTTGTTGTCACCCTCGATTTTGGGTTTTCCTTTCGCGCTGCTGCGATTTCCTCTTCCGTCATCGGCTCCTTATGGTTGCCGAGGAGAACGGCTATCTGGGACGACGTGATGTGCCCCTTGCGCTGTAGATGCCATTCTCTGGTACGCTGTAGTTCGTTGCTCATGTCATTTCGATTTTTTATATTGTTTCTCTTTCTCATCACCGAACAAAGTGGCCGACGGGTTCACTTCCTGCGTGTTGACCTCCATTGCAGGCTCGTTGTCGGCATACTCGGCATCGAATGCGTCGATCACAAGGTCTGCATCGTCTATGTTCTCGGCTGTGGGCTTCACCACTGCCTGGTCGAACTTGATGGCCTGCTGTATGGCCACGCTCTTTGGTGCGTACTTGCTGAACAATGCCTTCAGTACGGTCTTCTTTGCCATAGCGTCGAAATCGGTCTTCCATGGCGAATTGAACCCGCTCCTGAATGCCTGTGAGAACTTCCTCGCGTGCGCCTCCACATCCTCTATGGTCCAGAAGATGGTCTTTGAGAATCCGTTCACAAGGTCTATCCTCGCCATGTAGCCTATCACCTTGTCCGATGTCTTGGCGTCCTCGTCGAACTCATACTCACCTGTGAAGCGGTTCTTCTTCACAAGTTGACCTTCATACACCACCTCGTCGATGATGTTCTTGAACTGTCCGCTGCGTTCGGCAAGTTCAATCAGGCCTTTGTATCCCAGCTGGAACTGCGCCTGTCCCTTGTAGGGCACTATGTAGGCAAGTCCGAGGGTTGGTATCACAGGCAGGTCGAGCGTTGCCGCCACCATAGCCGAGCCAAGCACCGTCATTGGGTTGGCGTTGCGCAGCATTGAGTTGCCGCTCGCCACGCTTATCACACTGCTCACAAACGATGCGGCCTTCTTCTCAGAGCCGAGCACGTCGTTGAGCTTCTTCATCACAGCACCGCTCTCCATGAGCGATTTGAGGGACTGCTGTCCCGTAGTAGTCACTTCGTTACTCATATTTAAAACGTATTAAACATTATCTTGATAGATTTTCGAACATATTTACATAATCTTCCGTTCGTGCAAACTTAATTATAGCATGTATCTTTTTTGATAGTTTCTTAATCCTCTTATTGTCCGATTTATAATAGCGTTGAAAGAATATCATCAGCCCATTCGTGAATGAACGTTGCTTTTTTATATCGTTAGGGAGTACTGTTTCATCAACAAATTTTACTATAGGTTCTACAAGTTCACTTTTATCAATAAGTTTCCCTTTCTTGAGCATCTCAGAATTTGTTGCCCCCTGGCTGAACAGAAGAATTGCGTTTGAAATATTGAGTTTAAGGTCACCCATCATCTGTAACAGTTTGATATACTGGATATATCCTTTCTTTGCATAATATTGAACCCATTCTTCGTTTCTCCAGGGCTTTGATGCTGTGTTTAATGCAATCATGGCAACCTCTTCATCTTTATCGCATATGATGTAATAAATTGGCATTCTCTTTAATCTACAGATTTCAAATCTGTTCTGACCATCAATAATATAGAAATCTGGAGTTACCAAAATTGGCACATAAGGAGTCAGGTCAATTGTTTCTATACTTTTTTTTAAGTTCTTAGATGAGCCAACAGTACGGTTGGTTTCCAAAAAACGAAATTTATCGTAATCTGTAGTCTGATAATAAGTTAATATTTTATCCATGCTATAAATTATTTTTTAGTAAGCTCCCTCCAACGTTTGGCAAAAAGGGTATCAATTTGGTTTTTCTCATAATTCCGCTTTTGTAATCTTTTCTCAGAAGATTTGCGAAGTTCTTTTTCTAAATAGTCTAATGGCGGCTCTTTAATCATATTGACATAACTAATGGTTTATACTATGTCCATAGTACGCTATCAGCGCCGCATCAGCGGTCTTTAGCGTAATTTTCCACTTGGGGAATAGCTGCTGCGCACGGCCTTTCAACCTGTTCTTATGCGCTGTCTTAGGCTCGTCCTTGATGGCCCTGATGCCCAGTGCCGACTGCCATTTGGGAGGTGTCACGTCTATCCATCTGATGCCGTGCGCCGTGAGCATGGCACGTAGGAATCCGTAGTTCATGCCGAACTTGAATGTCGATGCCACTCCCTGCCCTGGCATGGAATGCACCTGCTCCAGATAGGCGCAGTCGGCATCCTCATGGCGGAGGAAGAAGCTATTCACGTCATGATCTGTCTCAGGCATGGAGGTAAGCTCCAAGAGTTGACCGTCAACGGTCACGGCAAGTCCGCCACCGCTGCCTGGGTCTATTCCGATAATCTTGCTCATAATATGTATTTTTGATTGGTTAATCAGAAGGAAAACAGCCCCGTGCTGTCGCAGCATGAGGGCTGGCAAAAGAATTGTAAAATTCCACATCATGAAAATTCCACGACTGCCGCCCAGTTCCATACGGTGCATATAGCGTAACCCCGGTTCGGCTTTGGCGGCTAACATGAATAGAATCCCATTGGCCCAAAAGCCCAAAATGGCAAAAATCAGGAATGGTGGGAGCGGTGGGAATCGAACCCACGCTCATGCCAAGTATTCCCTGCGTAGCACGGGCGGTCGGATTTATCTTTTTACCCGTGTTGTACCCATATTCAGCCTGTTGCTCCTGGGGCGCAACCAAACTTCGGAATGCGGCCTTTTCAGGCCTTGACTCCTTAACCCCTTACAGGCTTTCGCTCCCTTTTTCCTTGCACCTGTCAAGCGCGTCTCTTAGGCGTGTGTATCTCTCCAGTTGCGCCTTGCCGTCCCATCCGCGCAACCTTGCACAGCAGTAGTAGCCCAATGCGTGCCATACGGTACGTGTCAGTTTCTTCTTGTATTCCTCGTTATCCATGCGCCCCAAGCAGGAGTCGAACCTGCGCTCATGAAACATTTAAGACACAACCTCGTAAGGTTGGTGAGACTGTCCTTGCCAGCTGCTCCATTTACTGGTCTTTTTGGGGCTTATTGCCCTGCGTTATCCTCACGGACTACAGGGCCAAACAAAAATGAGATTTAAATGTATTTACCATCGTAAAAATCCTCCCCTATCTTCACAGACAAGGGAGGACAGACAAAAATAAAACACGACAAAACTTAATTACTAACCATTTAAATTATGCTTTGAAGTATATTGACTTAAAAATCGCTATCCCTTCCAAAAAGTTCATCAATGTCACCGTCAAGAAGCTTTCTGTCACGATGGATGAGGTAGCATGAGAGCATCAGACCCACGAATGACACGACGAATACCCAGTTCATGTAAGGTGCGCTTAGGCACATCATTACAAACGATGCCACAAGCATTGTGGCGTATAATTTTACCCTGTTCATAGTATATATCGTTTTTAGTTATTAATTCTCGTAGAAACCTGCCTATCTTCGCAGACGGGCAGGGGAAAAATCGTAACGCATACAAATACAACTCTAATTAATAAGCTTACTTATTGTTCGCGGCCTCCCCTGTTCCGATGTCAAGGGTTACGGGCGGCTTACAGACCACCGAGGCCATCCTATATCGACACCTTAACCGTAGCGTACGGACCCCAAACCCGTTTGCTTACTGCTTAACTGAGGATTCTTTGCGGACTACATGTTTCGGTGTAAGTTCTCTTATATCGGCCATCCTGCATCCGTGCAGACCGTCACGGCACCAGTGTGCTAAGTCCGCCATGCAGGATATTCAGATTGTTATCAGCAAGTCAAAGTGCGCTCAACTCTCGTATCATCTTGGTTCCCGCACCTCCGTCAAGGGATAGGCTCATTGGCCAGTGCGGGAAGGGTATTGGTCGGATTCCCAGCGTGAACTAATCCAATGATTCTTTCAGCTTCTCAAGAAGTTCCTCCTTCGAGGCGAATGCCTGATACTCGCGGACAACAGTGTAGTCTGTATCAACAACACTATAGCTTACACCAACGTCTGACACATGAATCATTTTTACTGCCACCTCCTTGATTGAGGTGTTGTCGGAGTCAAGGATAAACACCTTGTCATCAATGTTGAATTTGGTTTTGATTTCCATAATATTCTTTATTAATTGTTCATGAATCTGTTCAATCCTGATAATGGGTACTTATAAGAGCCTGCAATCTTGCGTCTTGGCAGTCCCCTGTCGTTATGCTCCATCCACGATAAGGACACGCCAAGGTATTGAGCCGCTTCCTCCCTGCTCAACCATCTCTCTTCCACATGCCCGTCCTCTTTCATCAGCTTGTAGAGTTCCTCTGCTATCATCCTTGCTTCGCTGCGTTTCATGGGATATGGTGCTTATTGATTCAATACTTTGATGTCACCCTCTCTCATGGCACGGATTAACAGAATGTTGGTGTCGAAGAATTTCTGGGTTTCATAATCAACAACACCTTCAGGCATACCGACACGTTTCATCCAAGTTACCAGGGAGCAGGCACTCATCATGCCTTTGGCGTTGTCGCAAGGGAATGGTTTGATTGTTCCCGGCTTGATGTTCTTGATGTCCTCGCTTGTTACGTTCATATTTTTTTGTTTAATTATGTTGTAAAATATAACAAAAAGGTTTGCGGATTAGATTTTAACCTATATCTTTGTAGTGGAATTTGTGAAGGCTACGGTGTAAATCGTAGTCCGCTACCCTTTTTGTTTGTTTAACCGATGCAAAATTAGTGAAGAAAATTCGTTAAAACAAATTTTTTAATGAAAAATCTTCACTGAAAGCGATATTAATAATCATTCTAAATAGAGAAATGATGGAACTATCAGTAAAAGAAAGGCTTATAGGGTATTTGTCTTACAAGGGTGTTGGCAGGAATAAGTTTGAAAGTATGGCTGGTATATCTAATGGATATATTACAAACTTAAAAGACTCACCAAGAGCTTTACAATTAAAGAAGATTCTTCATGCTGCACCTGACCTGAATGAGGTATGGCTTCTGACAGGTAAGGGTGATATGCTAATAAATACTGAACCAATAAAGTCAAGTTATGATGGGAAGCCTTTTTATGATGTCCCGTTTGAGATGGGTTACGGATTGCCGTTTGAGCAAAATACAAAAAACGCAGATTTCTATGTAAACTTTGAGCCGTACAACAAATGTGACTTATGGTGCAGGGCCACTGGTCTTTCGATGCAGCCGACTATCTGCAATGGCGATGCGGTTGCATTAAAGAAGATAGATGATTTCAGGTATCTGGTAAACAACGAGATCTACGCCATTGTAATGAAAAGCGGACTGCGTACAATCAAGCGCACATGGGATAATGGCGATAGCTACACTCTGATTGCGGATAATAAGGACTGCCCAAATCAGACCATACCTAAAGAAGAAATATTAGCTGTATTTAAGGTGATCGGTTCAACAAAGATGTTCTAATAACTAAATAAGGTATTATATATGGGAAGAAGGATTTTTTTCATTGCGCTTGTTGCTATAGCCGGCATCTTTGTTGGTTGTTCATCTTCCGATGATTCTCCAACAGATGCGGTGAAAATCGGCAATAAAATAGTAGGCAGGTGGGAACGCGTTGCATTCTATGATGCCGAACAGGACTTCTGGAACTACTTTGTGACCAGTTACTACTATCAGTTCAATGCCGATGGTACCTACAAGACGGATGCTTCTGCTAAGACTTCAGGAACATACACATTCAACGGTTCTACGCTTGTATTGGATGGAGGTTTCAGCGAAAACGTGAAGTTCAGCGAGAACGATATGTTGATGGAGTGGGGGAAATGGCGATACCAGAAAAAGTAGAATTTTGTGTTACCAAGCAGAAAAATCGAAAAATAAAATATATGATAATCATAATGAAATATTCATCAAATAGAATCGCAGCGGAATCACTTCGGAAGTGGTTGAAAATCAGCCACTTCTTTGATTTATATAGGTTTTTGAAGGTTTTCAAACCGCCAAATAGTTGTAAATAACCGCAAATTGTAGCATGTTTGTGTTACCTTCGTGCTACCTTAATCAGATAACCGTGTTACCAAATTTAAAATCATCATGAAAATGAACAATATACCTACAGCAAGACTGGTTTTTGATGTAAAGAAGAAATCTACAAGAGAAATCAAGGGTTTGGTGCAGATCGTAGTGACGCTGAACCGGAAAAGGCATTATTACTCCACTGGTGTCAAACTTTATAACAATCAATGGAACGAAACAAGCCATGTGGTGAACTCCTCTCAATCAGTGGAGTTGAATGACATGCTTAATGCCATGATGCGGAAGGTGAACGACTATATCAGGAAATGCTATGAGCAGGAAAAGCCTATATCCTTCGCCGATATAGAGAGGCTGTTTTCAGTTGAAAGCAAAGAAGAGGTGTCTTTCCTCGATTTCCTTGAAGACAGGGTGGAGAATCGCCCTGACATCGGTGCAGGTACAAGGAAACACCATAGAGTGCTTCTTGATACTTTGAAGGAATACGGAAAGATAAAGTATTTCTCTGACCTTACCAAAGCGAATATCCTTGATTTTTACGATTATGTGCAGACTGGTTCAAGAATGCAAACTACGGTTTACAATTATATAAAGAATCTCAAGACATATGTCAACCAGGCGATAGACAGGGGATTGATTGACAAGGACCCGTTCATAGGTGTCAAGATGGACAGAGGGAAGAACAAGCTGCGCGTATTTCTCACCGAAGAGGAACTGCGCAAACTGGCAACATCTAAAATCGACATAGCGCCTGTGGCGAAAGCTCGTGACCTTTTCGTTTTCCAATGTTATACCGGCCTTGCCTATGCCGATATGGCGACTTTTGACTTTGAACGGGATGTAGAGCAGATAAACGGGAAATACATCATCACAAGCCGACGTGTGAAGAGCGATGAGGCTTTTTACATAGTCCTCATGAAGCCTGCCATTGCGATACTGAGGAGATACGGATACAAACTGCCGATAATGACAAATCAGGAATACAACAACTATCTCAAGATTGCCTGTGCCTCAGCAGGAATCAACAAGAAGATTTCTTCGCACTCAGGCAGGCACACTTTTGCCATAATCGCCCTGAACAACGGGATACAGATGGAGGTTGTTGCGAAGATACTCGGACATGCGGATATACGCACTACGAAAGTCTATGCCAAGGTACTGAACACCTCCGTAGATAGCGCATTCGCCGATTTGGAGAAGAAGCTGAAGAAAAAGGGGGCAAAATAAAAAAAGCCCCCTTTAAAATTCCCTGAAATATCGCATAGCTTTATCTGTCAATGATTCCAAACCACAGCAAATGTATCTGAATGTCATGTCTGGCGATTTATGGCCTGCCAGTTTTGAAACGAGAAGAAGGTCATGACACCTCAGATATATATTCGTGCAGAACGATCTGCGGCTGGTATGCGATGAAACTGCTTCGTATTTCTGGCCTTCCCAAAACTTCCCCTTGCGGTATAGCTGTATCTGCTTGCGTATTCCGCACCTTGCGCAGATAGTGCGTATCACATCATTGAATGTAGGGTCGCTCACCTCATTCAGGTGTGCACCTGCATAGTCATGATCCTTCCCGAACAGGATTTCCCTTGCCACTGGTGCAAGCGGCAATTCTGCCCTTACATGCGTCTTTTTCGATACATAGACCAAATTGCCCACCTCGTTGATATTCGCCTCTGTGAAGCGGCTGTAGTCGCTGTGACGGGCACCTGTGAGGCATCCCAATATGAACTGCTGCTGCACCGTAGCTTCGGTGATATTCTTGGCCTTGTATGCGATGATGTCCTTGATCTCACTCTCGGTAAGGTAGATGTGCTGGCTCTCATCATCCTTAACTGTGAGATACTTCCTCCATTCCTTCGGCAGTTCCACCTCTTCCGCATATATCTCTATCACCGCTTTGAGTTTGGCGCAATACTGGCGTGCTGACGATTGCGCCATGTTGTCGCAAAGCCATGATGCGTATGTAGCCATATTCGCCCTTGAAAGGCTCTCCCAGGCAAACGGTGTGCCTGTGGCGATAGTCCATTTCTCCGCTATCTTCCCGTTCTTGGGGTATTTCTCCAAAAACGCCTGTTGTAACTCTTTCATGATGCTCAATGTTAGAATAGTGATAATTGTATAGGTTCCCTTCCCCAATTCCTCATGTATGGTTTCAGGCCGGTATTGATATATTGCTGGTTATGATCATCATCCAAGTATCTGTCCTGGTACACGCGGATGATGTATTGCCTTGCAAGGCTCATCGGATCATAGCCGGTGTAGTCAACAACCGACTCCCAATTATCATCGTCGCTGTCGTCAAGTCCTTCATTTACATATTCCCGTATGTTCATTGCGGCATTTGCGACAGCTTGTCTGTCCTTGTTGCGATAGCCTGATGCAAGTGTTTCCCTTAGTTCCTGCATACGTTCAATATCCGTATATACCGTGCCGAAAACCTCAGATTCGGCCTTTACTGTTGCTGCCATAGTCATTGCTTGTTAAGTTCCATATCCTGCCGGATAAGTCCGTTGATGTAAGTTGATAGTTTCCCATGAGAGTATAGCCATGTTTCCAAGTCCGCATCCACGCAGAAGATAGTGCGTCTGCTCTTAGTCTTTGGCCTGCCGGGTCGATAGATGTATTCCCCGTCCTTGCGTTTCTTCCTTGGCATTCCTGCCGCATTCAGTTCGATATTGCCCTTTTCCATATCCTGATATTTAAAAGTTAATACTCAGTTGTTTCGGCTCGTATTTGCCGCAAAGATTGTCCTTGCATTCAAGCCCGACCCTTATTTGCGTGCCCCATGCACGGCTGCGGATCATCGCATAGTTGAAGATGAATCTTCCGCAATTCTGGCAGAATGTACCGTTGTCATTCCTGCCTGTGCTGATTAACGTGTACCCTTTCATGATATTAAGCATTTTCCCAAGTTAGCCTGTAATTCTTCCCAAGCCGCGTATATGCCTCTTGCATTCCTGCCATGTACGCTGTAAGCTCTTTTACTGTTGCTGTGATGTTCACATCGTTCTCCAATTCCCGTGTGTCCCAATTGTACACATGGATTATTCTGTCCTTTTTCATAATCTTTCTTGTTATGCGGCCTGCCATGAAAGCACGGCCATATTAATATCTATGTCAAAATATCCTCCATTTACCCACCTCAGAATGATCTGCCCGTCCGCAATATCCTCAATTACTTGGATAATGTCACCATGTCTGATTGCTTTGCCGGCAGCTGCCCAGGTGGGGAGTATCACCTTTCTTTCGGGTGTTCCTGATACCCTGCGCTTTGCAAAGAATGCAGGAGAGTGACCGCCAAAGTCCAAGAAATACCCGGACGGTGTTTTTTTCGTTATCCTGCCTATTGCGATAACACCACCACCAAGATCAACGTTTGCATAATTGCCGACTGTCAAAGGTGCGCACACAATGGCCAAAGCATCGTCTTTCCTTGCGTTCAGTGCGTTTTTTAATTCGCTTGCTTGCTCTTCTTTATCTGTATCGGAAAACAGCCTTACAACGTCCTGCATAATGTCACCTTTGGCCATAAGCGGGCTTTCGCCAAACATACTTGTCTGCCCTGCCGCCGATTCCTTGGCATGGGAATTGTACACGGCAAGAATCTTTCGCAGATACGTTTCTTTGCGGTCATTCAGGGCATCGGCCAAAAGTAACACCGGCTTGTTGCGATAGTCCGAAACACTTTCGTTGTCGCCGAACATCGTCATTTGTCTTGCGTAGATGCTTACCTTTTCACCGTCCTTATATCCTGCGTTCCTTGCATCGTAGGCCAATTTTACTGCCGCAGATAGCTCGTTTTTCAGGTCGTAGCCATTGCCCAAGGAAACGGACAAAACGGCCTCAGACAAGCCGCAAACGACACTACGGCGCAATGTCTTAATACTTGTTATCATTCGCACTGCATCAGGCATCAGGCAAAAGGCCTTGCCTACGAGAATATTCTCGATAAGGTCTTTCCCGTGTACACTCAGGCATGATCCGTCAATCATCGCCGCTTTCTGCATCTTGTTGATCACGCCGCATTCCTCCAACTCATTAAGCAGCTGCATGGATGTGCGCATATCTGCATAGAGTTCCGATAGTGTGTCATATCCTGCTATCACAGACACAATGCGGTTGAATAGGGCATCATTAACGAGCTTTCCGAGTTTTACCGCCTCTTCTGTCTTGGACATTGTTTTTATATCCTGCGCATTGAATCTGGCGAATGTCTGTGCGCTATACTCCATGTCTTCGCACAGTTCAACGACGATTCTTGGATGCTCGAAACTCATTACATCTTCGCATAGTAGGCCGTAGTTACCTGCATACTGTTGCAGGTAGGCGATATATTTCCCGTCCGTTCCGTTCTTTGCGGCCAAAACGCCTGCCATTGTGCGGCCATTACCTGACAACACAACGCCATGTTTCGATACTGTTATCGGTGAAGTGATCGCCCTTGCGTCATAATCCTGTGCAATCTCCCTGGTTATACGTTGCGCATCTTTGTCCCTCATGTAGTCACGATCATTGACGCTTTGCCCATTATCCACAGGAAACCCAGGCGAAAGACAAAAGCCGTTTAGGGCATCATGGGAGGGTGTAAAGCTGCCACAATCGCAAAGTATGTAACGACCTTGCAAAACTGCACCGTCCGGCAGTGTTACAGCTGTATTCTGGCCGTTTATCTTCCTGGCATCATACCAGCGTTTTGTTATTTCTTCCATTTCCGTTGTCATGATAAAATTTGATTACTGCTATTATTATTACTCCAACAAAGAACCACCAGGGCAGAATGAAAAGCCCCAAATAAGTTAGAACGATGATCCAAACCCACAAACCAAGCATTTAAACGCCTCCTTTCCGTTTTACCAGATAATAATCTGAACCCTTTAAAAACGCCCTTATGTCGCCCTCTGTCAAATCTTCTGACCAGGCATTTTGAGATTGTGGCAAGCTGCGATATTTGGCAAACAGTTTGCCGTTGACATACTTTCTAATGGTGTATGTTCTTTTACTCCTATTATATTTGATAGTTAACTCTTCGCTTTTCATATCTATGTTTTTTTGATAGTTAACAAAATATTTTTTCATAACTAAGAAAAATTTGCCTGTTAGTTATTCGCCAAAATATTTGATCCTAAAGTCTTTATAATCTTTGCAGTTAAATATAATGGCCAACACTTTGCGGCCCTCCTTTGCAAATTCGCTTTGCCTTGAAAGAAAATCTTTTTCCGTCATTGGCTCATAGGGCGAAACTACATAATAATGCGTATAATTTTCTTTCATGTTCTTGTTTTTTGCGCCCCAGGGCTTTGCGCCCTGGAGCTGGTTAATAATTAGATTTCTTCCTCTTCTTCCTCTTCTGAGAAATCGCCGTTTACATCATGATAATTATCTGGCTCACATGTAAGGCACTGTTCCTCGTCATGGTAACCCGTTCTTGCGTAGATGATAGCGTTTAACGTTTCGACAGTATAACCGGCAACGGAAGTAACTAAGTTAATTTCTTCACTGGTTGCTATGTTGTTATCTTCAATGAACCCATATATTTTACTTTCCAATGATCCCATGATCTGATATTTTTTAATGTTAATGACTCTTTTTATTTATTCCCTCTTTGGGCAGCATAATAAAATTATCTATTCGGTGATCTGCCAATGCAATTTTTGCCAGAATATTTAAACGCTTTCCTGATCTCTTCAACTGTTGAAATTTCGGAAGATGTTAAAGAAAAGTAATCTTTTTTTATGTCTATTCCTGCATTCTTCAAAGCATCGCAAAAATATTTGTTACGTCTCATTTTTTATTTCCTCCTATTATTTTAATTCGTCCGATAAATCATTTTTTAAACTTTCAGGAAGCGGCGCCGCCACTATCGCAACGGCCACCGCAAATATTATAAATAGTGATCCCATGATTAACCAATTATATAGGGTTCTGCCATTGGAACGTATTGCATACCATTTAATTTGTAGGTCGGTAAATAGTTTCTATAAAAGCTGCCAGAATCATAAAAGCCAACAAAAAGGAAATCATTGCAAGATGCATTCTTTATTATTTCTATCTCTCTATTGCCGTAAATTCCTCTTTTCATGAACTTAAACAACCATGCAAGACCCTTTAGCCCCTGCTCTTCTGTTACCGGGATTCCGTTTCCTCCGTTGATCTGTTCAAGTAGGGAGTAATCAAAAAGGTTTTTGCCCTCTCTGTTTGATCTGTTCTTTAACAACCGGATGTTACTTTCAGTAATAACGCCCGTTTCTCTAATCTCTTGGAAAATCTTTTCATTCGTTTTCATAATAGCAAGTATTAAATTAATTTGTTTATCTTCTTTTTAATACCTACCTTTGCATCGCTTTTCTATTTTTGGCGATCTGCCAAAGGTAGTAAGTAAATTGCATTTGTTTGGCCTGCCGCCTGGGAAGGTAGCAGGCTTTTTATTATTGCTTGATTACATCTTTTTTAAAATATTTGTCTATTCTTTCATAATTCCACGCCTTAAACGATTCTAAATCTTTTAACGCTTTCGCAGGTACTTTTACAATATATTTGTGAATGCAGGTAAAAGAAACTTTTTCGCCTGGGAGATAGGTAATATTAACACCTTTCGCCCTGGCCTGAATGTCAATTGATACAGCGGCAAAAGTTGCCTTATCTGTAGCCGTAACACCGTTGGAAGATAACAACGGGATGCAAACACTGCTTTTGTAAACTGTTAAATAATGTCTCATAATAGCTATTTTTATAGGGTTAAAATTATTTTGGCTGGGAATGTAGAATATTTCTTATTCAAACTCTATCGCCGTAATACTGCGGATATCTATTTCTACTCTTACAGCGTCTAAGGAGGTTTTAATATAAGCACATCCGAAATTATAACCAGCGTTAAAAAGTTCCTGCAAGTTCTTGAAACTTTTCTCTACTATGGCAATATAAAAAGAAACTTCTTTGCCGTTTCTAAATTCACGACACAAACAGATCTCCCCATTTGTAAGGCAAACATATTCTTTGCCCGGTTCCTCTTCAGGGGTCACAGTATTAACAAACTCAACCACTTTAACGTTTTTAAATTCGTAAGCTCCCATAATGATAAATTTTTAAGTAAATAAATTGCATTAACCAAGGGGTTTAAATATCTCCCTCTCTTCACCTACAAAATTACAACAAATATTTGATATATCAAAATAAAAAGGCAATTATTTTTATAGAAAATCGCACTTTTTTTCAAAAAAAATCACTCTCAGAAATTACCAGCAAAAACACCATGGAACAACCAGGCAGCAACACACCACCAGGCAACAGGAACAACAAATATTTTGAACTATCAAAATAAAAAACTACCTTTGTAAACTAAACAACACTAAAATATAAACAAAAAAATATGGAACTTACAAACAGCACCCAGACAACAGCAAGAAAATACAACATCGACCCCAGAGAGGTTATTTTTGCAAGGCTCCTTGCTACAGGAACAGACAGGGCGGAAGCTTACTATTTCCTGTATCATAGAGGAACAAGGCATCTGACAGCAGACCAGGCAAACAACAAAGCCCAAGAACTCTTAGACAATAACCCAGGGTTAAAAATACTGATCCAAAAAATAAAAAGCTCCAAACACCTGCACACCGTAAACCAGGAGGCAAAAAGCACTATCCAAAACGAAATAAACAACGAGAAGAAAAAGCAGGAAGAAGAAAAGGAAAATTATTTGAATAGTGAGAGAGGAAAAAAATATACTGACAAATCGTATATCATAGCGGAGCTTTCGCTATTAGCTGAATCGGCCACCGGAAAAGATAAAAAGGACATCTTAATGAGTATTGCCGACCTTCAAAGGATGAAACAAGATGAGATCAAAGCGGATGAGGAGCGGAGAAAGTTTTATCTTCCTTACATTTCACACTGTAGAACGTGTAAAATAATGGCCTTATTCAAAGAATTTCAGGACAAAGTAAAAGAAAATGCCTCAGATGCTTAATTTTATAGGTATAAAATAAAGTTCCTGCATCGGTGGCCGGTGGTGCAGGAAGACACCACCGCCCCCCCTGCTACCTATGCAGAAAGGCACTTTCATTCCCCCTCGATATTTTTATTTTTTCTGAAAATTTTTTTATTTTTTTTGTCGTTTTGATTTGGGTTGTGATGTTGTTTTTGTTGTAGATAGGTTTATAAATTAAAGTAAAATTTGGAATATTGTTTGGGAATGGTTAATTTTGCGGAGTTGAAGTTGTTGTGAGGGTTTGAAGAAAGTCCGAAAAATTTGCGTAGAGATGTTGAGGTGAGTTGTGGTTGGTTGTGGTAAATTTGAGGTCGTTAAGATGTTGTGAGTTAGGGAGTTAGAAAGAAAAGAAAATAAATAAAAGAAAAGAAAGAAATATATATATAAGAAAAGACAGAAATTTTTTCTTCTTTTCATCTACAAACACTTAAAACGCTGATTATGAACAAAATAGCGCGCTTAGTCGATGAATTATGGTCTATCATGGTTTCTGACGGTTGCAAGTCGTTAGATGATGTGGCGAAGGCGAAGTGGCCTTCGAAGCGTTTCGGCAAGATGAAGAAGTTGTTCTACAGGAGCATCATGAAGAGCAGTCTTGGAACGTTGAATGGTCAGATATATTTCTTCACGGGTGAGATATACGAGCCTATAGACACGAACGATTTCTACAATGCTGTTTATCAGATCATCTCCTTCAAAGTCATATTGCCTGATGAAGACTCGGTGTTTGACGACAGGTACAAGCATCACTGCTATTCGGTTGTGATGAGCAAGAAGCTGTTGCTGGACAATTCCGTGATAGTGTTCGGTAATTGTGTGTTGGATGTGACGACGAGGAAGCAGCACAAGTTCGACAAGAAGTTCGTCCAGATAACCCGTGTGAACTACGACTACGAGCCTGGGAAGAGGATATATATCTGGCATAATTTCCTTGACAGCGTGTTGCCCGACAAGGCTTTGCAAGAAGTGTTGCAGATGTTCTTAGGGGCTGTTTTCGTGAACAGGTACGAACAGCGGATAGAGACGATGCTCATACTGCTTGGGACGGGTGCGAACGGCAAGAGTGTTGTGCAGGAGACGGTGAGGGGTGTTTTGGGTGACGAGAACGTGAGCAAGTCGGGTCTGAAGGACCTGTGCCATACGGGTGCGGTCGGTGACCAGACCATCATGCTGATAAACGGCAAGCGCCTTAACTATTGTTCGGAGATACAGGCGGGTGAGTTCGACACCAACAGCGACCGTCTGAAGGCGATGATAAGCGGTGAGCCTGTGTATGGGAGGAAGCTGTATCAGGACAGGTGCGAGGTGAGGAACATCCCGCTCATCATGGCGAATGCCAACAGGATGCCGACGATACGTGACAAGTCGTACGGAATGACGAGGCGCATCACGATAATCCCCTTCAACGTGACCATACCCAAGGAGAGGCAGAACCCGCACTTGGCGTATGAGATGCGCAGCGAGTATGCCGGCATCATGAACTGGATTCTCGACGGGCGTGACAAGCTTGCCGCAGCCGGGTACAAGATACCTCAGATAACCGACAGCGAGACTACGATGAAGGAGGGTGTGGCCCAGTTCTCGGCCCCTGTGACCTTCATGCGCATGAACGGCTGGCTTCCGGCGTTTGAGAACATCGAGGTGGAGGCAACGAGGACTATGCCCCTGAAGAAGCTCTATGAGAAGTACATCGACTGGTGCAACGCCAACCTCAAGGAGATAGTGTCGAAGGTGATATTCTCCAAGGAGCTTGTCATATCGGGCTACAAGAAGGTGTCCGTTCAGGGGGAGACGTGCTTCAAGCTCTACAGCAAGCGGTTCATCAACAAGCTTCGTGCGAGCATGTTCAACGACAACGGCCAGCTTGTACGCAAGATCAAGGAGGTGAGTCCGAGGTCATGCACCATGACGGTTGACGGTGTGCTGTGGGCCACCTCGATGGTCTCACTTGCCAGGATTGCCGGTGTGAGCAGCTCTGTAATCAGCAAGGCGAGGGGCAAGGGGTGGTTCGAGGGCCTCATGAAGTCGAACAGGGAGAGGATGATGTATGATGTGAAGGGATGCCTTGAGAAGCTGCACGAGATGCACGTGATAGGTTCTGACGAGGAGAAGTCGCGCCACAGGGAGCAGCAGAGGATGCTCAAGTACGAGCGTTACCTCTTCAACCAGGCGATGCAGTACAACAACCTCCCCTACAGGAAATACGGCAATGACGAGCCTCAGATAGGCGGCTGGATAGTCGTTGACGACACCATGACGCAGATGGAGGCCTATGAGAGGGCGCACAAGGAGTTCGGTTTCGACATGACCAACGTGAAGTCCTGCAACGGTTCGAGGGGTGCATACTCCAAGGGCGGCAAGGGGTTTCTTGAAGACATAACACTAAATGATGGGACAAATGAAGACAAAGACACTGAAGAGACTGCGTAACTTCGTGATATACGGAGAGGAGCGCAATGACATGACCTACATCGGTATCACTACCGTGAACGGTGACTGGAAGCTGGAGTACCGCTTTGACAGCGTGATGTACATGATGTTGAAGGAGGTGCTTGACAACGAGGAGGCTCTTGACTCCTTCTGCACGGTGATGTTCGCCGTGACGTATTCGATGCACTCGGTGGACACATACCGTGACATCGTTGCGGCCATCCAGAAGGAGATCAAGGATGCCGGCATACCTGAGATAGCCTCTGAGGACGATGAGGTGATGCTCAGTAACGCCGCAGAGGTGGAACGGCTTGCGGAGGAGATAAACAATGGGTAGGTATTACGGGCTTCGTGAGCAGAAGGAGGCCTTGGAGTATGCAAGGCAGCGCATGGAGAACGAGGTGAGTATGCAGGGTGACATAGACGACCTTCTCGCATCTATGGCGAGGCTGCTTGTCTCCATGCTTGCGGAGGGTGTCTCGGAGGACGTTATAGACGCCCTTGTGAACATCGTCACCGACAGGATGTGCGAGGACTGCGAGATTCTCGCCGTTGACGAGCATACCGATGAGAGGGACGGTATCGTGGCCTTCATAAACAGGGAGTGGAACGGCAGTACGTTGAAGGAACGTGTGCGTACGCGTGTGCGCACGTTCGCCGACGAAGTTGCCCTCCTGATGATTGTAGGCAAGATTCTCGGCAAGACCGACGGGTTCATCCTCGGTACTGTTGCCAAGAACTGGGACAAGCCTTTCGGGAACCCCATCATCGTTGAGGCGAGGGAGATGGAAGCGAGGGGTGAGATACGCGTGCCTGTCAGCCTTGACACACCAAGCTACGGGCAGGGTGTGCCCGTTTCCTCACGCAAGGCGCTCGGCGACATCTGCGGCCATGCCTTGGCAGAGGGGTGGGGCTGGTACGACTATCACGAGCACAAGGACAGCGCCGTGGGCTATGTGGTGCAGCGCGGCAGCAGCTATCCCTGCGATGTGTGCGACGGTTATGTGGGGTATCATGACATAGGGGATGAGGAGAGCCTCCCCATGTACCACAACCATTGCAGATGCTATGTTATATGGGTATATGACAAGAACGCGTTATGAAGGATTCTGGACTTAGCAATACCATAAAGAGGATGGGGCGCGACATCGGTATGTGCGACGCCTATTACAATCCGTGGAGTGACGACTATTCCAAGGACGACCTGATGGACCTCTTCATCAGCGGCCAGGACTTCTGTATCGAGCACGACTTCCCGCCGCTGGACTTCATCAAGGAGCATTTCGGCAGGGAAGAGAGGCTTGCAAGGAAGATATTCTGCGGCGAGCATGAGAGGATGGTGACGGAAGAGAGCGGCACATACATACTGCTTGGCGACACATCGCTTGACCTTGAGATAAGGGGGTTCGCTGTGGTGGACATCTATGTGAGGCATGATTCAGGACTCAAGCTGTCGGTTTATGACAACGCCATCGTGAGCGTGAACATATATGACGGGGGTCTTGTAGAATATTCGGGATACGGTATCCATGACGTGAATGTATATGACCACAGATGAAGAAGGAGGGCTTGTACCCTCCTTCTTTTTCATGTGGCGCTTGTCTGCCTGCTTGTGAGCTGGAAGAGCCTGTCGGCCTGCTGTTCCTGTTTCGTCTCCTTTGTGATCCTGTCCACTTCGTTGTTCGTGGCGTAGGGGTTGTGCTCCGTCGCGCTCTCCTTTGAGAGTATTCCAGCTCCCGTTGCGCTTACGAGGTTGGCTATGGTGGATGCAGTGTCCTCATGCACAAACGGGATTATCCATGCGAATATCCTCTCTGACAGCCTCATGTATTCCGTCATCTTGCCGTGTTCCATGCCCCATCCCTCGCAGAACAGGCTTACCATCTCGTCTATGGCTGGCTTGAACTCCTTGGCGTCGTTCGTGGCCTTGTCGAGCGATGGCGCGTAGTAGAGCTTCATCGTACCCGTCGGCGTGTCGCCAGACTTCAGTTCGGGCTGCTTGACGATGAACGCTCCCTGGAATATCTCGTTCAGCAGCAGTTCGATGTACTTGATGTAGTTCTCCGATAGCCCTTTCGGCTGCAACAGTTCCACATCGTCCTCCCTGTCCATTGTGAACGCCCTGATTCTTCCGAGCGGGTCACCCTCCACATCAACGTTGTCGCCTTTCAGCTTGTAGGCAGGGAGTGCCGTTCCCGCGCTGTTCTTGGCGAGGTAGGAAAGCGCCACCTCGTAGTCGTCAATGAGCGCCTGCACGATGTTCCATACGGGGCCGTTGTTCTTGTCCCTGAAGTACACTACGGGGCACCGTGAGAATCCGTGTCGCTTCCTATATACTATCTCGAATCCTTCAAGGCCGAATATCTCCATGACGCGGTTCACCTTCCCCTTGACACCCGTGAGGCTCTGCTTGTATCTCGTTAGGAACTCGTCGTCCCAAACCTCCACCCAGCAGACTATCATGTTGCCATCCTCGTCATAGTCGTAGAACTTACGGGCGAACATCTTCTCCTTGCCGCTGATAGGGTCGTAGTGGGGGTAGAGCGTGTCACCGTCAAGGTATGAGAGCGAGCGTATTCCGAGTTTCCCTTCCTGCATGTAGAACACCACAGCCGCATCGGCTGTCATGTCCGTTGACTTTACGAGGTTGTAAAGGGCCACTTCGCCGTTGCGTGACAGCCATCCCTTCTGCATGTCTCGGAACTCAGCCTCTATCTCGCTGTCAACCTTGGCATCGGTAAGTTCGAAGTGCAGGTCGTTGCCCGTCATATGGACGAGATGCTGCACGGTGGTGAGGCACTGGAGCGTGGAGCCGATGCGGAACGTCTCCTCACGGTGGTATTTTATCACGTCCACCCCTTTCTCGTCCTTCTCCGTGGAGAAGTTGTAGAACTCAGGGAAGTAGAACTCGGACATCACCCTGTGCGAGAACGGGTAGAACTCTTCGAGGTAGTCCGCCTGTGCCATGCACTGGCCGAACAGCGGCCTTTCCGCATACACCATCTTGTCAACCTGCATCGGTTTGTTGTACTTTGCGGCCTTGTCGCTGCCGTTTGTGAGCCTGTAGAAAGGCTTCTTTGTCAATAGTTCCTTTATTTTCATATTCGTGCTGGAGTTTATCGAAGGTAGGACAGTAGGTTTTTCCTACCATCTCCGTCCCCCATAGTTATACATAAAATTCATCCTTTGCCTCATCTGCGGCGTAGCGCCCGTGATAAGCCCCATGTTCCTTGGCGTGTGGTGCCTCTGCCTGATGTTGAATATCTCCCTCATCTTCATGGCATCCATGAAGTCGGGCGAGCGCCCTATAAGGTTCTTCATCTCCACACCCTTGCTTATAAGCCTGCTCGGATCGTCCTCACGGAAACGTATGCACCTGCGTTCCTGGTTCAGTATGTCGCGCAGCCTCATCTTGCTGTAACCTTTTCCAGTGAACCTCTCTTCGAGCAGTTCGGGGTTTATACTGTACGTACCGTCCTTGATATGGTCGGCGAACATGTATGCAGCCTGTGCGTTGAGGTTGTAGTACATGCCCTTGTATTTCTGCTCCACCGCCTCCTTCGCGTTGAACGGAACGGCGCTCTTGAAGAACCCCTTCATCACATGTCCTATGCCGAGGAGGTCGTATGCGAAGTTCTCCTGTCTCACCCTCCACCTTTCAAGAAGCGCCTTGGTGATCTCCACGGTCTGCCTTGCATCCTTCTTGCATGTGTATATGTCGGCTATATGGTTGCCCACCCACAGAATGAACACACACTGGTCACCTCCCTCGAAGGCCACGTCGCATGTCACGTACCGCTGCCCGTTACCGAGCTGTTCAGCGTTGTCGAAGAACCTGTCCATGTGCGCCATCTTTATCACATCGTCACCTGCCGACTTGTACTTCCAGTTACCGTCGAGGTCACGCGCACGCTGTTCCTCGGACTGGTTCACGAGGTTGGCAATGTATGACGGGTCTGATGACATGAGCATGACGTTCTCGTCAAGCCTTGCCTCCGTGAAGCACACGGACTTCACCATCAGTTCCTCCGGTGTGCCGTATTGTGAGAACTGCGGTTTCCAGTGCCTCATGATGGTATCCTCGCATTTCATGAACACCTCCCCGCGGGTGTCGCCCCAGACCACATCCTCCACATAGTCGGATGGCATGAAGCAGTACCGTATCATGCTGTCGCGCTCCTTTATCGGAAGTCCGTCCTCGCCTATCCACCATGATATGAACTTCGCCACCCATGAGTCAGGGTCGGGGTTGCATGTGCCGAAGAAACGGCTTCGCAGGTGGAATGCGTTTCGGTTTGACGACATGATGTACTTGAACTTGTTGTAAGCCATCTGTGTCACCTCATCGACACCGATGTATGCGTATTGTTTACCCTGCATACGGTCATGGAAGCTCTGGTAGTCGTCGTTGTGGTACGAGAATTTCAGCCACCCTCCGCTGTTGAAGTTCCACGTCATATCGTTCTTCGAGCGGTTGTATGACCCGTATTCCTGGAACAGCTGGCTTGAGGTGTCCGCTATGTCTGCAAGGTCGTCAAGTTCCTTTCTGAGTATGATCGCCCTGAAATTGCTGTCTGTGACGTTGTACAGGGCGTCCATGAGCAGGGAGAACGTCTTCGAGCCGCCGCGCGATCCTCCACCGATGGTGATGTCTGCCTCTGACATGAGCATGTTGTTCTGCCCTCCTGCCTGCGCCACGATGAACCTGTCGCTCCCCTTCTCTATGGCCGTTTTGCGCAAAGGTTCCACTTCCGACTCGTCCATGAGCAGGAAACCCGAATCTCTCAGGAAGTCCGTGAACTCTGCTCCGCGCTCCCTGACAAGGCTGAAGTCTATATCCTGTGTCTGTGTCATACCAAAAAAGCCGCATGAAAATTCTTCCACACGGCTTGAAAAAGCTCTTTTTGTTCCAATTATTGGTGCAAAAATAGTGATTTTATACAAAAATATCCAATTTTATGGAAAAATTTCCCTGTTTATGTTTGTAAATTGTATGAAAATACATACCTTTGCGCTGAAACCAGTACCACTTATGCTTCGTATAAACGCTGAAATAGACTCTGAGCAGGGGGCGAAAAGCACGAATTTCGCCAAATGCCCGAAATGCGGGCAGATACTGTTCGATGTAGAGTCGGTGAGGGGTTACCTCCAGTCGAGGTGTATGTGCAGGAGATGCAGGACCTACATAAAGGTCGAAGTGGTTGGCAACTGATGTTATGACAGATAAAGCCTGGGAGCTTTGGTGAAAGACACCGATGCTCCCTTTTTTTATAACATAAACACAAGGAATATGGAAATCGAAAAAATCGTTTCTACCGTGCAGGAAAGACTCGGAAAAACCGACGTTTCCGCGCAAACCATCCAGAAAGCAGTAGAGTTCAGGAACTCCGTAGCCCCTCTTGGCGAAGGAGTGGAGCCGGATGATGCCTATTTCACGGGAATCGTGAATCTTGCCAAGGATTTTCAGGGTAACATCAACTTCCTGCTTGCTGGCAAGGCGGAGGAGTGGAAGAAAAACTTCAAGTTCGATGCCGAAACAATCAAGAACATGAACGACGGTCAGCTTGCCGAAATCAAGAAGCTGATAGAGGGTGCCAAGACACCTTCTCCTGAAAGCGAAGAGGTCAAGAACCTCAAAGCACAGATAGACGCCTTGACATCAAGGCTTGACAGCAGCGACAAGACCAAGCAGCAGGCGGAACTCCTTGCAAAGGTGAAAAACGCCATGAAGGGGCAGAAGGCCACCGACGAGTATGTGCTTGAACAAACGCTCAAGGGTGTGGAACTCGATGTGACAAAGACAGTAGAGGACCTCACCAAAGAGTATCTGGCGAAGTACGATGCCGAATACCTCAGATGCCGTGGCGGCGGTGCGCCTCCCCGTTTGTCAGGTGGTGGCGGTGCAAGCTCTGAGACCGAACTTGACAAGGCCTTCAAGAAGAAGGCGCAGAAAGAGGGATGGGGCAGGAAGAACTGAGCCGAATCAACAGAATTATTAACACAAACACTTGAAGCAAATGAAGAATCAAGTTTTTCAGACCGGTAACACCTTCGATGCTCAGAGTTTCACAATGGGTCATGCCCGTAAGGTATGGCGCAGAATCTACGAGCAGTGGCCTGGTACCGGCAGAATCAAGAATGTTTCCGATTTCGTGAGTGCAGGTATCATCCGCGCCGGTATGGCAGTAGTGAAGGATGATACTCAGGGTGCTGACGAGCAGGATTACAAAGCACTGAAATGGTCTGACATCACAACTGCCGCCGCTGGCAGTGGTGTTGATACTCTTGGAATCATCGGTTTCTTGCAGGAGGATGTTCCCGTTATCAACGCGGACACCTTTGCAACCTGCACGGTGATTAAGAAAGGTGAGATTTACGGATATATGCTTGGTGACACCCCCGAGCAGGCCGCTGCTGTTGCAACCGCCCTCAAGGGTATGACCGTCAAGCTGAATGGTCCAAAGGTCGAAATCGTGTAAGTGTTTAACGTAAAGAAGAAAGGAACAAGGATATGAGAACAATTCCAGTTACTTTAAGAGACATGATCAATCTTGGCATGTACGGTCAGGATTGGCAGACCTTTGTTGACCACTACGAGGAGAAGTTCGACGCAATCACCATTGACGGTTTCGAGTTCGACCCCGTAAGTATCGGCTACACTTGGACGCAGATGCTGGCAAAGGTCGGAGCGCAGGTGCTCCCCACCTATGTTGACCCTGAGTCCGAAGGTTTCGAGAAGCCTCTCGGCCAGTTGGAAGGCAAGACCGGCAACGTGCCTACGCAGAAGCTGTTCTACTCTGTGAACCGCGTTATCCTGCGTGAGAAGATGCAGCTTGTGCAGAAGTACGGCAATGCCGTGATGGATGATGAGATGCGTGAAGTGATGTTCGGATTGCTCGATGAGGGCACCGACGGACTCATCCAGTCATTCTACAATGCGCTGAACCATCAGCGTCATCAGATTGTCTCCACAGGCCAGTTCACCATCAGCGCCACCAACAACCCACGCGGTTACAAGGGCGTGACCATCGGTTTCAACATGCCTTCCGCCAACAAGGATGTGCTGACAGGCGAATACCAGTGGTGGAAGAACGCAGAGCATACCGTTGAAGGTAGCCAGTCAGACCCTCTGGGTTATCTGGCAAAGCGTGTGAAGGCTATCCGCAGAGACCTGCACTACAACGGTCCTCTGAAGGCTGAGTTCGCCCGTGACACATGGGATGACTTCCTCGGTCACAGCAAGGTAGTCAGTGTGCTTGCAAACTGGATTTACCGCAATGTCGCAAGTGACAGCGCACGTTCAGACATCGCCCGTTTCACCGATGATGATGTGATGAAGGACGCTGTACGCAGAATCATCAAGGTTGACGAGATTGCCATCCAGGACACTTACGCCTATGTGAGCAAGCCTGGTGTGAACGCTCTCGGCGAGCCTGACTTGGTGGAGGAGAGAATCGACAACTTCGATCCACAGAACGTTGCCTTCGTGCCTACCGGCAAGCTTGGTGGCATTCAGGGTGTGCAGCCTCTGTCTATGGGCTATGATGCCGACAAGGTGGCTTACTCGATGGGCAAACGCCTGTTGATTGAGCAGGAGGATGTTCCTCGTTCTCACTCTATCAACGTGAATGGTGAAATGGGCCAGATTTGCGTTCCTGGCGCAATCCTGCACATGTATATCTCCACCATTGCTCCAAAGACTTCAGGTTCAAGCTCAAGCTCCACAACCTCAAGTTCAAGCGAATGATTAACCCATGAATGATGCTCCTATGGAAGGTTTCGATACAGTCAGCCAGTTTTTGAAAGACATCTGTGAGCTGGTTACGGATTCAGGTGTACGGTATGTGTGCGCAAAGCGCAGGATTGAGCCTGATACGCCTTACGCCGAGTTGTCGGAAAGGGATGCTGACCTTGCCGAGGGTACGATGTACTATTGGCTTGCGAGCCTTCCTGTAGGAGGGGGCACCGAGAAGGTTGCCGATGGAGGATGGTCTCATTCGGAAGGAGGGTGGCAGGTATCTAAGGCTAACATCGACGAATGGAAGAAGAGATACCTTGACCTGTATTCCAAGTGGGACGAGCCTCTCCTCGGCAATTCGAGGATACGCATTCTTAACTGGTAGCGATATGGGCAGGCTTGCAAAGGACTTTCCGAGATTTCCGCACCGTTGCACGGTATATACGATGCAGGAGCCTACGGGCTTTGAGACGGAGCAGGAGATAGCCGCCTTGAAGAAGGTGGTCTGGCAAGGCCGTTGCCGCAAGGAGAGCAACACTTCCGTGCGCACGTTCTACGGGTCTGACCATGTTCTGAAAAGCGACTACAGGGTGCAGCTCGGTTCATTGGTCGGCGGTAAGCTGCCTGGTGATGAGGATGCCGCCCCTGACGGGCGCTATGGTGAGGAATGCGGTGCTGTCACCGATGTTCCCAAATCAGGGATGTTCGTCGATGTGTATGAGAGGGACTTGGCAGGCGAGTGGGATAAGGCCGTTGCAAACGGTGTTCCCTCTGCATCGCATGGATCAAGTTCTTCGGATGAGGGGATTGCCCCATCCTGCACATTGAGGCTGAACGATACTTATAAGGGTGGTCTTGGGACAACCCTCTATTGTGACGAATATAAGACGTGATGCCATGGCAAACAGGTATAACAGAAAGGCTGTCTTGGGTGCATTGAGGGACATGGTTCTTACCGTATGTCCTGACGTGCATACGACCAATCGTGAGACGGTAAAGGGGACAAGCGACAAGTTTGTCATTATCAGGTTGCCGCAAGGCATCACGCCCTATGCAGACACGCACAACACCGCTTATGTGCAGTTCCAGCTTTATGCCAAGGACATTGCCAACGGTGTTGAAAGCGTGGAGCGAATGGAGTCGCTGATAGACGGGGTGTGCGGACTGCTTCCGTTCAGTACAGATCTGATAAGTTGCAACGAGAAGCCTGTTCTTCTTGGCAGCATGTCTGACGGTATGGGGTATCATTCGTGTGTGATGCAGTTCAATATAGTTATTAAGGTTTAAACATAAACACAAAGATTATGGGTGTAACAATATCTACCAAAAAGGAGAATCTGCACAAGATTTTCGACAAGGTGAACAGGGTGTATTACTTCCCTGATGCTACCAAGCCTTTGGCTGAACAGACTGGCGGCATTGAGTTTCCCGTTCTGAACGGTGGTGTCACCTTTGACACTGGTGCCGCTAACAAGAACGATGTGGAGCTTACCGACGGTGTGCTGTGGGCGAGCAAGGCCACGAAGGGTGATTCAAACATCGCCTTCCAGGTGTCGAGCGTTCATGACACCATCAACGACCTGCTGATGGAGAAGAAGACCTCGGAAGCTGTTTCCGTGGAGTTTGAAGGCAAGACCTACACCGGTAACGGCTATGGCCTCGGAGTCAAGAAAGTGACCGGTGCGCTGCTCATGGAGAGCGAGGACAAGACTACCCTTGTATATCTTCCCAACGTTGAGATGTATGCTTCTTTCAACGGCGAGGGAGGTGATGATTCAACGGGCTATTACAACGTGCTTGTAACACCGATGCCTGATTCCACCGGTGCGTCATTCTATCCTCTGAGTCTTGAAGGCTCAAGCTCAAGCAATTGATTGGGTCTCTTCTGAATACGCAAATGGGGGCGGGCGGTTATCCGCCTTGCCCCTCTTTTTTATATAATACGGCTTATGAAAAAAGATGTAGTGATAATACATTACAACACACCTGAGTTGACGAGCGCCACTATCCGTTCACTGAACAAGACTACGGAAGGATGTCAGGTCATAGTGTTTGACAACAGCGACAAGAGGCCTTTTGTCAATACCTTTGATAATGTCACATATATTGACAACACGAAGGGGCAGATTATCAACTTCGGGGAGTGGTTGAAAGGATTTCCCGACAAGGTTAAGACTACCAACGATTGGGCAAGTGCCAAGCACTGCTACAGCATCCAGTGGTTCGTCAACAAGCGCAAGAATCCTTTTGTGCTGATGGACTCGGACGTTCTGATAAAGAAAGACATCACCTGTTTCTGGAATCCCGAATACGCATACGTCGGAGAGGTGGCGAAGAATGTGAAACGCCTTGGAGAGTGCCATGACAGGCTGTTGCCTTTCCTCTGCTATGTCAACGTGCGCATGATGCACAACAACGGTGTGTCATATTTCAACCCCGAAAGGATGTATGCCTTGACAAAAGATGTTCCAGGTATCGGCTATGACACAGGAATGTGGTTTGCCGAAGACTGCGCATCGCACGGACTGCCGAAACTGGAAATCGGCATAGGCGAATACATCGTACACTTCAAGGCTGGGAGCTGGAAGAATAAGGATGCGTCTCTATGGCTAAGACAGAATAAGGATTTGTGGAAGTAGTATGAAGGTGGCGTTGGTGGCTATCGGGCGGCTTGAAAACGACTATGCCCGTGAGTTTGTGGAACACCATCTTGGGATAGGTTTCAATAAAGTGATTATCTACGATAACAATCATCGTGGAGAGGAACGCTTTGAGGCGGTACTACAAGACTATATAGATAATGGTAATGTGGTGATAGTCCCATATCGTGATATAGAGCGGGCGCAGCGTAATGCCTATAACGATGCCTATGCGCGTTTTTCTTCGGAATACGACTGGATAGCCTTCTTTGACTTCGACGAGTTCCTTTGTCTTCCTGACATAGAATCACATGGAGCGGTTGATAGCTTCTTGCAAAGAATACCAAAAGAGTATCATGTTGTTATGATACCTTGGTTGATAATGACGGACAGCGGATTGGTGAGGAATGACGGAAGGCCTTTGATGGAGCGTTTCACCGAGTACCTTGTACATCCATCTACACTTGGTAAATGTATTGTCCGTACAGGTATTACAGATCTTCGATTCGTCAAGAGCGTCCATGTCCCGAGCAAGCCGATACTAAAGTGCTGTACGCCATTATTAGAGCCTACAGGGCAGAATAAAAGACAGCCGCAGGATACAAGTGTGGCATACTTAAAGCATTTCTCAACGAAGACTATTGAGGAATGGGTGACAAACAAATGGAAGAAAGGTGCGGCAGGTGTTACATACGCGAAGTTCAAGGAGCAGTACAAAGACTACTTCTTCCGCTTCAATGAACGAACGGCAGAGAAAGAGGCATTTATTAATAATAACAAGCAATGATATACACGAGTTTTGAAGATATGGCGAGCGTTATACGTACGAATCTATGGAAGATCCCGTATGATGTTGACCTTATAGTTGGTGTACCTCGTTCAGGAATGATACCTGCGCTGATGATAGCCGAACTGATGAACAGGCGTTGCGCAGACCTTGACGCATTCATTGAAGGTAGGGAAATGTCGTGCGGCAACAGACAACGCTTCATGACAAACGCAGGTAAGGCAGGTAAGGTGTTGGTAATTGATGATACGTATTACAGCGGTGACGCAATGCGCAAGACAAAGGAACGCCTTGCTCCGCTTGAAGGCAAGTACGAGATACTCTACGGCTGTGTCTATGCAGAGGGGAGAAAGGCAAAGAATGCCGTTGATGTCTGGCTCTACGATATATGGCGGCCAGGCGAGAAGATGTGGCTGTATGAATGGAACATCATGCACCACTGGCCGAAGAAGACCGATGTGAGTATGTGGGATGTTGACGGACTGCTCTGCAAGAACCCACCTGACGACAGGGACACCAAGGCTTATGAAGAATACCTGCCCAATGCAGTACCGATGATCATACCCACCACAAGGATAGGTGCGTTTGTAACCTATCGCCTTGAAAAGTACCGTGGCGTGACCGAGGGGTGGATGAAGAAACACGGTATAGAATACGGGCAGTTGCACATGTTCAACGCACCTGACAGGGATGCGAGAAACGGCACGATGAGTCCCGCGAAGTTCAAAGCGCGGATATATAGGGATGCGGCTTGGGCGCAATTGTTCTGCGAGAGCGATGCCGATCAGGCTGAAAAGATTTTCAAGAGGACGGGAAAGCCGGTGTTCTGTTATGAGAACGGGCAAATGTATATGTAAGTTATGGCAATAGACTATGTAGTTCCGATGGTGTTCAATGACGACCCGTTGTGGCGCAAGGACTTCGGGAAAGTCAACGGGATGTACAACGAGAACAACCTCCTTGAATTTGTGAGATACCGCAGTTGGGGTACTGAGCACCAGCTGGTAAGGTGTGTGAGGAAGTTCATGCCGTTCGTGCGTACCATATATATAATATTGGCAAGGGAGAGCCAGAAAAGGCCTTGGATGGATGAAGAGGGTGTGCGTGTGGCCTATCATCGGGACTTCATGCCGCCAAAGTACCTTCCCACGTTCAACAGCCGTGCGATGGAGATGTTCCTGAAAGATATACCAGGGATAAGCGAGACATTCCTTTACGGGAATGATGACATGTTCCCCCTGTCACCGCTTTCCGAGAACGATTTCTTTGTGGATGGTGTTCCGTGTCTGCACCATACCGAGAAGGCTTTCCCGACAGAGCCGAACAACTTCCATCTGGCTGCAAGGAACGGCCTTAACTTCGTGGCGAAGGAGTTCGGAAAGCATTACACCGGCACATGGTTGAAAGGAGGGCACAGCATAACACCGATGTTAAGAAGCACATGGAGGCATCTGTGGGGGATCGGGGGTACGGAGATAGCGTACAGCATAAGTCCGTTCCGTGAGCCGAAGAACTTCAACCAGTGGCTTTGCCCGTGGTGGCACCACCTGTCGGGCAACTACATAGACCATGCCCCGAAGCGCATCTATGCCAGCGTGAGGAAGAGTGTGGAGGATGTGGTGAACATCATAAGCTCCGAAGAGCCTGGTATCGTATGCGTGAATGACAACGAGTGCGAATGGGACTACAGGAAATACGCCCGTGCGGTGAGTGATGCGATAGAGAAAGTACTTGACAAATAATATATAATGTATGGACAGAGTGATAAAAGATGCCACACGTGAGGATAAGGAAGAACTGCTAAGTGTGGTCAGGAACAAAGCGGATGTGGTAATGGTAAGAGGCAGGAAATTCAATGTGAGGTGGATGCACCCGGCTACGGATGATTGGATTTCCGACCTTTTCACACGGAAAGGGAATGACGGTAAGATATTGTGTCAGGCAGCGGCATTGATTGCACTTAACGGGTTCTGGAAGTGCCATCTTGCCTACTGGATTGTTTGGCGTTGGTATTACTATGTAAGGCAGTACACCTCTGAGGAACTCATGCCTTTGTTTGAGATGGCTCAAAAAAAAACGGCGCAGGAGGAACTTCCGGCATACTTACGCGCTATGACATTGTTAACCGTGTTGAACACGACAAACAAGCAAAAGACAAAGGAGGAAGCAGAGCGTTTCCTTCAAGAACTACGTACGGACAGAGATGGGAAATCGCCCAAAAACACGGAATAGACACCGGTCCGCTGAAGCTGTTCGGAATACCTATAAGTGGCATGATGTACTATGTGGACTGGATGCTCACCAATGCGCAGCTTGAACTTATAGTTTCTGATGTAAGTGTCGTGGACTATGACTACGGAAAAAGGAATAACAGGAAACGCAAGAAAGGCGATTTTGACGATACACCTGCGGACAAGACGAGTATCATGGAGGCCAACGATAAATGGATTGCCAGATACGGGACAAGCGGGGATGCAGGGAAAGGGCTGTCGATAAAAGATATTCTCGGTAAGAGTGTAAAAACAGATGTTGGTATAAAAATAGACTGATTATGGATGATATTCATTGCTTGAAATTCAAGAAGGGTGACGGGAATGTGGTGAACTCGTTCACCCAATGGGGTATAGTGTGTGCGTCTGTGCCTTTCAAGGCAGGAGGATCGGTAAAGGAGCTTCCTGAGAACGACTGGTATGACGAGCATGGTACAGATGTGTATATACCTGCCAAGACCATGTTAGAGGCGTATGATGCAGAGTTTGTCATGGCATACAAGGGGCAGGAATTGGCGACGAATCCGTTCGACCTTGACTTGGCACTTACGCAGATCACCGCTTTCAAGAAATGGCTTACCGGCAATGACACCGAGAACGGAAGCGGCGCTGAACTCAAGATTTATTCTCCCTATTCCACCATCGGAAGGCAGGGCTGCTACCTGAAATCCATTGATGATGAGAACCCTATAGTCATGACAAAGGAAGAGAACGGCAACCTGTACCATGAGAATGTTGTGACTTTCAAGGTGACGTTCCGTGTGACAGACCCGATAACAAACGTTGTGTTGTCATGAGCGGTAACAATGATGTACTTGACACGGGCTTTGCCAAAGGGTTGTCGTTGATAAGGCAGACAATAGTCGGGAGCCTTACGGAAGCCGCCTACAAACTGCTTCTTACGGCAGAGTGGGAGAAAGAGTATCACAACCTTACAGGAAACACGTTTACCTCCTATATGGTGGGAATATATTACAACCGTTCGCTTGTGAGGATAATCAGCGTGTATGACGCCGACTTGTCATTAAGAAGGCCTGTAAGGGGTAAATTGTGGAGAGGTAGTGGAATCGGCACAATCTATGTTGAGGACTACGACAGCGGCAAAATGGTACCCGTGAAGAAATATCGCCTGATTGACACTGACAAGGACTATGGCGAGAACACCTCGCGCAATTTCCTGCGTTCGTACAGACCGAGCGATGATATAGAGTTTGTCATGTGTACGGGCACAGAATATTCGCAGCTCCTTGAAACCGTGAGACACCTTGATGTGCTGACTGGTACTTTCATGGAAGCGCCGAAAATCATAAACAACAGTTGGAAAAGAATACCTGATTGATAAATCGGGGGATGGAAATAAAAAAATCCCCCGACTTTTATAGAATAAGGACACCACTCGCTTATTATATAATGCCTACCTGGGGCGTGTCGGGGGAATATACCCTTAAACACTCCAGATAGGCATTTTTCGTATATATACAAGAGTGGTGTCTGGGTGCAAAGATAACAAATAAATACTATTTGCACTATGAAAGTGGCAGAATTATTGCAGTTGAGCGGTGGAATTTTGAAAACACTGCATGAAACAGGGGTTAAAATGAAGGATTATGACTACTTGCCCTTGTATATGGATTATCTGAGAATGTTGAATCTCGGAGAGAAAACCACATACATCATCGCTACCCTTTCGGAGAGGTACGGGATGTGCGAGAGAAAGGTGTATCAGATAGTTAGAAGGATGAAGAAGGACTGCAAGATAACGTGCAGTTGAAGTGTGTTCCATTGTTTATCCAATGAATTTCATGTTGGTAAATTTGTGGTTGTCGGTGCGCACGACGAGGAAACAATTTATTAACAACAAAAAATCGTTTTATATGGAACTCAATGACTACTTATCTATGAAGGCTATGGAGAACCACAGCCTTACTCCCTATGAGCAGGTGAAATTGGACCACATGACAGCCAAGAGCCACACAAGCGGAATCGGTGTGGCAGGTTTGGTGCTTGGTACCGTAGGTACTGCCGCAGCCATCGGCGCATGGATTTTCGGTCCTATGTATGGCAATGCCAAGGCTAACCAGGCCAAGGAAGTGGCTGTAGCTGCCAAGGAAATTGCCGCCTTGCAGAACAATGCTACCCAGCGTCAGCTTGACCAGTTGACAAGCCTGCTTTCCGCAGAGCGTCAGGAGCGTATTTCGGGCGATGTGACCTTGAACCAGACCATTACTGACACCGTGAGCGGAAGCCAGCAGGGTCAGCTGACCGCACAGCAGCAGGCCGAGTTGGCCGCTTCACAAGTTGCCACCCAACAGGTGATGACAGGTCTCATGACAGGCCGATACTCCGAGAATCCTCAGCGTGTGGCATTGTATCGTGATGCGACTCCATGCCCATGCCCTGCAGGTGGATGCGGATGCAATGGCTAAATGATCATGCAAGGTTACGGATAACTCCGTAGCCTTGTTTCCTATAAATCTGATTAAAATGTTTTGGTTCAACACTAAGGAAAGGAAAGCGAAGATGGAGTTTATAAAGAACTTTGTGCCCACAAGCAAGGCACAGCTTTTGCAGGTTGCAATGTTTCTGAACAAGGGCGACATAAACAAGGCGCAAGAAATGTTCGACTTCTACGCAAGAAACCTTGAACTTCCCGACTTTGACCCTGTACAGCCTACATGGATAGACAATACCAAGGCAACTTTCAACGGTGTGTTCTCGTGGATAAAGGAGAACAGGGAAGAGATAGCGCAAGGTTATGAGTTCATCAGGGCTGTGATTCAAAACAAAGGTGAGCTACCTCCAGTGGTCCCCACTGACACCTCTCCGCTTCCACCAATTAACGAATAGTGTATATGAAAGGGTTTGAGATAAAGTTCAACATCTACGCTGACAGCGAGGAAGAGGCGAGAAAGGCTGAAACGGCCATAAAGGGGTTCATCAGTGAACATGCCAAACACGGGCGAGCCGTGACAGGAGAGAAAATATCCAAGGCAGTCGGAAGCTGGCAAGCCAATCCTTTTGTGAAGAGCCAGATAATAAACTATTTCAGTTAGTATGGAACAGAATCAGTTTCAATGCACGGGCGACTGCATGAAATGCTCAGTGTCGCAACGCCAGTACTGCGCATGTCAGCACACTTACAACATGATGAGGACGGTGATGGGAATCAAAACCGTTGTCGAAAGTATAGTTGGCATTGTGGAAGAACTGAAAGCAAAGGCCGGCAACGATGAACAGGTGTTCAATCCTGCGGCTGTAGTGCTTTGTGCAAGCGAATCACAGGAAGGGGGCGGTGAAGAAGAAATAGACCCCCAAGACAGTTTAACAGAATAAAAGTAATCATTATGGGATGTTTAGATAATTGTAATTGCAAAAACGGTGCGGATGTGCTGGACTTCCTGACCCCTGCACCTGGTGGTACTGAAGCCAACGCCACTTATATAATAGGTTTGACGCACTATACTTGCGGAAACCGCAACATGCTGCTTGCAGACCCTGTACACCCCGTTACCTCCAGTCTTACGGCCACCCCTATAGGGACGCCTGTCGATCTTGGTAACGGTGTGCTTTGCCAAGAGTGCCAGATAGCTGGTACGGTGACATACAAGCCTTGCAAAAGTTGTGAGCCTCGGACTGAATATGTGAGCAAGCGACTGTGCTTGCCTTGCTCAGATGCTACATCGCCTGTGCTTGCCATCGGTACGGTGGCCGCCTCTCCCAAGCCTATAACGGTGTATCAGTACGATGGTCAGTGTGGATGTTGCCAAAGCACCAAGACCTGTACCAACCAGATTGCCATAACCACGAGCATCAACGTGACACCTGCGGCATGAGTATGAGTTGGAATGACATCGCAATGATACTTTTTGCCTGCACTGCGGCTAACCACTTGGGGCTTGTCGGTGCTATTGAGGAACACATCGGGTTTAAGCTGCCTATAATGGACTGCTGCAAGTGCTTCTCTTTTTGGTGTACCTTCTTCTATCTGTGTTATTGCGGAGAGAGGCTGACGGTATTGTTTGCGGTGTCATTCTTTAATGCCTACCTTGCCGTATGGTTGGAGCTTGGTATGGGATATATTGACACTTTATATAACAGGATATATGGAAAGATTTACTCAACAGATGATACAACCCCTGACGGAGCGTAGTGTGCCAAAAGCACCGTGTCCGAAATGCAGGGCAGCACAGGACAAAGTTTTGCCCGAAAAAGTCAAACCAACTAAAAAAAGAAAGAGATGACAACGGAAGAAATGAAAAAAGAGTTCTATGCACTCTACAACATGATGGCAAACTCCAATGACGTGTCTTTCATGCGCATCTTCGGCAACGTACACAAGGAGATGATGGATTGGATGATTGCCAACAAGCCTGACATTGCACAGGAGATGATAGACAAGCTCGAAAGCATACGATGGAAGAACTATCTTACGCCAAAGGAGGCCGAGAAGATAGTCTCAGGAATGAATCCGAAAGCACCTTGGAGCCGTGAGCAATGGAAACAGACTATGGAACAGAACGGCTACGATTTGGAGCGTGAGCCTTGCTATAACCGCTGTGCCTTGTACACCACCATGAACATGATCATGTCCGACTCGTCGGAAACCTTGTCGAGATACGTTGATGGAAGCGACCTGTTCAAGGTGGTTTACGAATTGGCGGTTGACAAGCTCACGGACAAGGATGCCAAATTCAACATCAGGGCATACTTCCATGTATGACCTACGTTGACTACATAAGGCTTAAAGCTCTGAGGGAGGCGTATGACAAGCTTCCCGAGGACGAGAAACGTGTACTTGCCAGCCGTGCCTTGGAAGAACAAAGGCACAGGGAGGTCATGGCTATGCTCGGGGAGCAGCGTGACCAGATTTCCCGTGTGGCTCAGAAGGTGAACAGGCAGAGTTGGTGGACGGATTTCTCCTCAGACATTCTTGCCAACTTCACCACCGATGCAGTGATATATATCCTCTCGAAGTGCATGAAAAGAGTCTGAAACAAACATGAAGAAGAAGTTGAAAACTAATATGGGCACTGCACCCCTTGCCGTTTTCCTGTGTGCGGTGGACGGATGCAGTGATTTCGTTTTCAGCAGGTTCGTACATCTGTTGTGAGCGGATAGGCTCAGTATTGGTAGGGTGGGGAATCTCACCCTTTTGGAGTTCATAAATCACTAAAATCTTTGGAGATAGGGAAATAATATATATCTTTGCAGAAGATAAAGCCAAGAGCCTTGGGTGAAACCTCGGCTCTTTTTTTTGTATAACACAATCACATGTAGAATTATGGCAAATCTTGGCACACTTGAGTTCAGTGTAAAGCTGAAAAACGAAACCGAAAAACAAGCGGAAGATATAAAGAGGAATCTGCTCACGAAGTTGTCTATTGACTACGACAAGTCTTCGTATGAAACCATGATAAACAACCTTCGGAATGCAATATCCAAAGAGAGTTTCCAGGTGAAGATAGAAGCGGATGCTAACGCGGCAAGACAGGCCGTGCAGTCCGCATTGACATCTGTAGGTAAGTCAGGACAGGCTGTTGTTGGTCTTGACCTTGGCAGCTTGCAAGGTGTATCTGGTATCAAGGCGCAGATAATCAGTCTTGACAGGGATATTCTAATGTGCAAGGCTAACATAGCAGACTACAAGAAAGAACTTGACAGTGTTTCCAAGACTTATGGAAAAACATCTGCACAGGCAAAACAGTTACAAGATGCACTGAAAAGGGAAAACGCTGTTCTTTCTGAGTTGACAAGACAACGAAAGGTTGCTGGTATAGAGCAGAGGGAAATGTCTCTTGCAATAAGTGAGAGTAGAAAGGCTACAAAGGCAGCAACAGAAGCCGCCAAGGAGAACAGCAAAGCTACAAAAGAAAGAACCGCTTCGCATATTCGCCTGAACGGGGAGTTGCTGAATGGAATAAGAGTAAGCGCCGACTTGAAAGATGCGTTTACCTCGCTGTATTCCGTACACATGCTTCGGGAGTTTCTTGAAAATGTGATTGAGATAGGTGGCCAGTTGGAAAAGCAGCGTGTGAGCATGGGTGCCATACTTGGTGATACCGCCAAGGCCAACGTGCTGTTTGAGCAGATAAAGGAAATGGCAGTAAGGTCGCCTTTTGGAGTGGTTGAACTTGACCAGTACACCAAGCAGCTTGCCGCCTACGGTTTCGAATACAACGAGCTGTATGACATGATAAAGCGTTTAGCAGACATTTCGGCAGGTGCTGGGCAGGACATTTCAAGGCTTACCCTTGCCCTTGGCCATGTGAAAAGCCAGACATACCTCACGGGCTATACACTTCGCCAGTTTGCCATGAACAATATCCCTATGCTGAAGATGCTGTCTGAGTACTACTCTGAACTGGAAGGTACGATGGTTACCACAGCGCAGGTTCAGAAACGTATCAGCGAACACAAGGTAAGCTACGAAGATGTGATAGAGCAGATACGCAGGCTTACTGATGAGGGAGGTAAGTTTTATAACTTGCAGGACAAGATTGCCGATACCGTAGCAGCAAAATGGAAGAACCTGCGTGACGCATTCTCCATCATGTACGGAGATATGGCAGAAGGCCAGATTGGTGATGCGCTCAAGGTTACCGCCGAATGGCTTACAAAGATGGCATTGAGCGGAGAGAAACTTGTGTCCGTTATCCTTGCGCTTGCCGCAGGTATAGGCACTTATAAAGCTGCGCTTGTCGCATTGTCTGTGTATCAGAATGCTTCGATTTGGATGAACGAAGTGTCGCGCTTACTGATGGCCCGTAATGCAATACAAAGCCTTACGGTGGCGACAAGAGCGCAGATAGTAGCCCAACATGCCCTCAATGCTGCCATGAAATGGAACTGGGTTGCAATCGGTGTTGCTGCTCTTGCTGCACTCGCAAGTGCATACCTCCTGCTTCATGAAAGTACAAGGACGTTGGAAGAAGTGCAACAGGACTTTAATGAGGAAATACAGAAAGAACATGATTTGCTTGAGAGGGAGCAGAAAGCCGCACAAAGCTATGCAAAGACCATGACCGACACAACAAAGTCGATGGAGGCAAGACTTTCGGCATACGAAAATCTACACAAGCTATACCCAGAATATTTCAATGACATAAGCAAGGAAGTAGCCTTGAATATGACGCTTGAAGAATCGTTGAAGAGAGTTAACGAGGAGGCGAGGAAAAAAGCATTGCAACAGGCACAGAATAGATTAAACGAAGCTTGGTGGAAGAGAAGGGTTGCGGAAAACGAGTTCACAATGCCAACAAACTTCACTGGTGCGTTCAGTTGGCTTAATCCTCTTTACAATTTTGCCGGAATAGGCACTGAGGCAAGACAGGCTGAGATTGATGCGCTGAAGGAAGAGGAAAGACTTGCAGAGGAGTATTATAATAGTCTAAAAGAATACGATGATAAAATTACAACTATACAACAGGAGCGTTGGTACAAGGATTCTTCTGCTTTGGCTGGTTCTTTCAAGAACCTTCTTCCGAATGAAGGAGAGACAAGGGATGATTATTTCAGCAGGATAAAGTCGCATCTCAAAGACCTGCAAGGGCAGATTGAAGATTTGAACAAGACTTCCGTTGCCGCACAAGAGGTGTTGCCAGGGCTTCAGGATGAACTTGCTGCAACCGAGAACATCTATTATAACGCACTCGGTGGTGCCAAAGTAACCACCAAAGCGGAAACCAATGCGGAAAAGGAAGCAGAGAAAGCACGTAAGGAAGCAGAGAAACTTGCCAAGGAGCAGTTGAAACTTGCCGTGAAGGAGATGGAAGACTACATCAAGCAGGAGAGCGGGAAGTTCAATCTCTACAAGACCTTGTTTGAGCAGACGGGCGACAAGGAGTTTGCGAGCAACGCTTTCAAGAACGGTCAGATTTGGGACAGCTATGCCGAAGGGCTGAGAGATAAACTGGAAGAAATCGTCGGCTCTCCTGTGAAAGACTGGAACATGACGCGCAGCTTGGCTGAAAGCCTGTTCGGGGAGGACACCCCTGCATTGAAACTGTATCAGGAAATCGTGGAGCATATAGGCAACAACTGGACTGAAAGCCTGAAAGAGGCAGGGAATGCCATGCAGGCCATCATGACCAATGAGCAAAAGATTGCAAGACTTGAGAGTCAGATAGCCGAATGGAGGGCAGATGTGAGTGGTGCTGACCATACCGCTCAGATAGCACAGGCAACAGATGAGATAACCAAGCTGAAAACGGAACTGTTCGCCACACTGCCTGTATATGATCAGATATTCGGCGACACTGCAAAGCGTTCCATTGCTTCCATCAAGGAAGGTATCAGACAGTTGGATGAACTGATAGCCAATGGCGTGCAGTCTGACGACAAGAAGAGTGTCATATCATCCTACATTGACTCTGATGGTGAGAAGCATGATGTGAAGATTACCATTTCCAAGTTCGGGGAGTTGAGAGAGCAGGGCGAGAAACTCTTTGACGCATGGAGGGACAAGAATCCGTTCAGCCTGTTCAAGGTTTCATGGGAGAAACTTATGAACACGATTAGAAGCGATGATGCGAGCGTGGAGGATAAGACGGAGGCATGGGCGGAATTTTCGCTTACACTTGCCTCCTGTGCGGATATAGCCGAGGATTTGGCAGGGAAACTGAGCGATGTGCTTGATGCGGCAGGACTTGGGGGATTGTCTGAATTGACCGACTATTTGCAGAAAGGGTTTGATTCCATCAGCAACATTGCCAAGGCTTATGCGACTAATGGCGAGACAGGTGCTATAATCGCTGGAGTTGGGGAGTTGTTCTCTTGGATTGGAGGTTTGTTTACCGCACATGACGACAATCTTGATGAGAGAATACAGAAATCTGCCAATGAGGTGAAGAAGCTACAGAACGAGTACAGGAATCTGGTATGGATAATCGAGAGACAGCTTACCAAGGTGACCAAGGAGCAGTCTTCAGAGCTGATGGCCAACCTTGTGAAACAACGTCAGGAACTGGAGAGGCAGCGTGAGCTTGAAGAAAGGAAAAAGAAAAGCGATGCGTCTAAACTGACCGACTATGACCAGCAGATAAAGGAGATGAACCAGCAGATTGCTGATTTCTATCGTGAACTCGCCGATTCAAGGTATGGTATCAACATAGACAGTTGGGCAGATCAGATAGCATCTTCCATCACTAAGGCGTTTGCCAAAGGCGAGGATGCAGCAGTGGCTTTCAAGGATACGGTTGCTGACATCATGGAAGGTGTGGTGGATGATATATTGAAGATAAATGTTGTCAAGCCGGCCATGAGCGGTCTGAATGAACTTTTGTTTGGCATTACCAGTACAAACTCAGAGGAGGGCATCGAGATAAGCGCCAATGAAGCGGTAGAGCTCGCAGAGGCGCTTGCCGATTTGCAGGACAAGGTGAACAGCGGAAAGACAATATATGATGTTGTGGCAAATGCCATGAGGGCGCTTGGGATAACATCGTCCTCAGATACGGCAAGCAAAACATTGTCCGCAAGTCAGAAAGGAACAACCGAGGCTACAAGCAACCTCCTTGCAAGTTATGTGAATGCCGTAAGGGCTGACATGAGTGCGATACGTGAACTGATTGAAAGGAGTATGGGTGCAGATGAAAGCCCTATCGCGCAGGCGCAGTTGCAGCAGCTTGAAGTGATTGCAAGGAATACGGCGCAGACAGCCGATAACACAAGTTCGATTTCGGACATATTCACGATACTGAGACGCACGGTTGATGGTGTATATTCATTTCATGTGGCATAATTTTGCGTTTCTTTTTGTAGATTTGAATAAATTATCTATTTTTGCACTGACTAAAAGCCGAAGAGCTGATAGCGGGAAACTGCTGTCGGCTCTTTTTTTTACCAACACATACCCAAAATAAGCACTGAGATGGGAGAATGGAACATATACGGAAATGACGGGCAGGTGAAAGCGTCTGTCAAGAAGTTGGAATACAGCGGCGAGTTCATGGGCGAGCGTTTCATTACGGCCACCGTGAACTCCCCGTCTCCCATTGAATTTTCCGTCGGCGACTACATCACATACAGGAACGAGAGGTTCGCCATCGACTACGACACATCGGTGTTGAAACAGGCGAGACCGAACACGCACGGGGAGGGGTTCGTGTATGAGAACATACGGTTCAACTCCCTACAGCCAGAACTGGTGTACTGCGACTTCCTCGACTATGTGATGTACGACAACCAGGTGCATTTCTCCTCACTGCCCACCTTCAGCTTCTACTGCGAGACCATCACGGCGCTTACAGAGCGCATACAGGCCAACCTGAACAGGCTTTATACGGGTGACAGGAAATGGACCATCACGGTGCATACGGAAAACGTGGACGTGAAGAGGATAAACATCGACGTTGACAAGTACTCCTGCTGGAACGCCCTTGCGCTGGTGAGCGAGAAGTTCAAGACCACGTTCACGGTGAAGGGCAGGCACATAGAGATAGGTGCCGAGACGGGTGTGCTTGGCGGCCTGTTCGAATACGGCAAGGGCAACGGCCTGAAGTCCATTGCAAGGATAGCCGACACGTCAAGGACTATAGTGACGAGGCTCCGTGCGATGGGTTCTACGAAGAACATGCCGCAGAACTACTACCGCAACAAGTACATCAGCGTTTATGCCCCGATTACCGAGGTTCTCGGTCCTTATGAGACGGGTGCGGACATACACACCACCCTTGAGTTCAACAACTGCTTCACGGTCAAGGTGCTCAACTCGGAGGTGCAGTACAAGACCAAGGTCAGCCTTGACAGGAGCCTTTGGGTGCCCGGCATATTCTCGGCAAACCCATCGTGGGTAGGTTACAGCGTGATTACCGTGGGCAGCTACGAGGGGGTGAGTCAGACAGACCTTCAGGCTTTCCTCACCCAGCTCGGAAGCGGCACGTACAACAAGGTGTATTTCTCCACAGGCATCGACAAGGACAAGTGGCCTGACGCATACAAGGTGATGCAGCCCGGCATCCCCGAAGTGTTCGGTGAGACGAGGCTTATGTTGCCGGGCTATCCCGAAACAACCACCGACCCGTATATAGACAGCGACAACATATCGTTGTACGGAGTTCGTGAAGGTTCGGTGCTGTTTGACGGAAGCGGCGACACCGAGGAGATATTCCCCACGATGGAGGGCATGACCGCTGACGAGGCGAGGGCTGCGGGCGCTACCATAGACCTTGACCCGGGTGACAACGGCAACCTTGACGAGGTTGTGGGTGCCACACAGATAAACGATGACGGACTGCCTCCTGTGTCGGACGACAGCGGCATGGTGTCTGAGTTCACCATCACTTTGAAGGACATAGGCTTCGACATCAACGACTACCTTTCGGGTGACGATGCCGCTATAGAGATGGAGGATGGCAAGTGCGGTGGCCGTGAGTTCAAGATAAGCGCCGTGGAGAAGAGCGGCAACAAGTACATTGTGACTTGCCAACGCACCCTTGACAGTTCACTCAACAGGTATTTCCCCTACAGGGACTACAACATATCGGCAGGCGACAGGTTCGTGCTGCTGAACATCGAGATGCCCGACCTGTACATAGACGCCGCTTCTCAGAGGCTTCTTGCAGCCTCCAACGAAACGCTTGCGGGTTTGGACCACGGACTGATAACCGTTGAGCCTAAGATAGACAACATCAGGGCCAAGCGCCATGACGACGCAATTGATGCAGGCGAGAGCGGTGACAAGGTGTATGACACCATCTATGAGGGTATGATGATGCGTATATCGGACAGTGACCTCAACATCAGCGAAGGCATATTCATTGACCGTCTGACCATCCGTGAGGGTGACAGTCTGATTCCCCAATACGAGGTCGTTTTGAGGAACGAGAAGGTGGAGAGCAAGTTCGATGCCCTTGAGAAGCGCATTGAGAACGTGAAGGGAAATGTGGCGAGCGGTATAATCGGAATCGACGAGGAGACCGTGAAGCAGATCGGTGACAGGCGCTACCTCTCCAAGCAGAAGGACGACACCGCCCAGGGCCTGCTGACCTCGCTCAAGGGGTTCCAGGTGGGCAGGGATTTCCTGCAAGGCCTGTTCGGATTCGGCGGCAAGATGTGGATTGATGCCGATGGTGACGTGCATGTGGAGAGCGACTACATGAACGTTCGCAAGAAGTTCACGGCCACGGAGGTTGAGATTCAGGACGTGCACCACATCGGCGGACAGCAGATGCTCACACCTGCGAGTTGCAAGATAGAGAGCGTGGAGGAGATAGAGGGCGGATGGCGCTGCTACTTCATGGCCAAGGACTCTGACGGGAACGAAGTGCATAACCTGTGGATGGAGGGTGACCAGGCATTCGTGAACACCTTCAACCTCTCCAAGCAGTCCAACGGACAGGTGGGCAACCATTATCTGTGGGCGGCTGTGACGGGTTCGCACACGGCAAGCGGTGACGAGCAAAGGCACTACATAGACATTTCATCGTCAGTCTGCGATGAGGGCAGCGACGCTCCTATGGCAGGGGATGACATGGTGCAATTGGGCTACCGTGGCACAGACAGACCCGACAGGCAGAACGCCATCGTGATAGCCGGTGCAGGTGACGCATCGCCCTATATCCGATTGCTCGGAGGCATCAACGACTTCTCATTGACGGGCAAGGTGCTCGACCAGCTGAGACCGGGCGACAACTTCCTCACGGGCGTGCTGAAGCTGATAGCAGGCTCCACGCTTGCCGACGGGCGACCCGTGAACGAGCTGGGCACGGAGGAGGGGAACCTGCTCATGAACAGCGGATTCACGGGAGAGTATGAGAGCGAGGCTTCGGCTTCGTCGATGCAGATGGATGCGGACACGCCCATCTATTCCGACCCGCTGAGATACTGGAGCACGTCGAGCGTGATGGTGGAGGATTCGCAGAACACCGTCACGGGCAGGATAGTGAGGCTTGGTGCGGGTTCGCTCTCGCAGACTGTCGAGGATGTGACCGCAGGATGGTACATGCTGTCGTTCTACGCAGAGCCGCAGAACCTGACGGTGGCTTTCGGCGGTACGACCATAGCCGTGGAGAACGAGGCCAAGCGGCATGAATACTCCATAGAGGTGACGCAGGACCTCGCATCGTCGGCGGTGGCATTCAGCGGTACGGGCTTGGTGGGTGATGTGATGCTCACCCGTGGCACGATACACCGTGAGTGGAAGCCGAGTGTGAAGGACAATGACAAGACCCTTGCCGAGTGGAACGACAGGGATTATGTCTATCGGGCCATCACCGAGGCAAGCACGGAGATACTCGGAGGTCTTGTCTTGACCCAGCTCATCAAGGTGGGTCTTTGGCGCAACGACTCGCTGAACGCCAACAGCTGGCAGATGGTGAGGGAGACGGGCGGCATGAGCGGCAGGTACATGGACGACAACTCACCTTTCGTATGGGGCGGCGGCTCGCTGGAGCAGGCTTTCTACACGATTGGCAAGTATGTGAACGACCCCACCTATCAGGCATCCGACGCGGAGGTGGCCAACATGGCGAAGTTCGTGGTGACGCACGGCGGCAGGGCCATCCTCAACGACATCATTCTGAGGGGGTATATCTATGCCAAGGGTGGGAAGATAGGTTTGCTGAACATCAGTTCCGACGGGTTCGGTGTTGACCTTGGAAAACCAGGCTTCTCTATAACGCCAAGTGGAATCTCTTTTGTAAACGAGCATATACACTTCATTGTAAGAGGTGGTACCCAGACAAGGGCGCATGACGTTTACGCAGTTGAGATAATCGATTTAGATGATGCAGGTGCTTTGTATGTCGAAGGTGATTCTAAGATATATGGCAATCTTGATATCTATCTCGGTAATCTGTCTGTGGTAGGTAGCGGTTCGACTGGAAAGGTGTTGGCAAACGAGCTTGTCTTAGATTCGGATGCCTCTATAGGAGGGGATTTGAGTGTGACAGGCGATGCCACAATAACTGGTGATGCCACCATAACAGGCGACCTCTCAGCCAACAATATTTCGGGTAGCGTGTCGGCCACCAACGGCGCAACAGGCACATTCACCGACAAGGACGGGAAGGTTGTCACGGTGACCAACGGAATTATAACGGGCATATCGGCTGCTCCGTCAAGCTGAACAGGATAACAATTAAAGGAAAGAGAATATGAGCAATTTCAACATCGTGCCTAACAACGGCACATTCGGCCAAGCGGTTGGGGTGATTAACTCCAACTTCGAGATAGCATATCAGGGCATATTGCAGGCTATAGGATATGCTACGAACATGTGCGGATTCTTCCAATCCGTAGCGGCGCTCCAGGCGGCCTATCCAACACCGAGGGAAGGCATGATAGCCGTGGTGGATGTAAGCGGTACACCAGAGGTCTATCGGGCTGTGACATCAGGCAGCAGTGTGGTGTGGACCGACACTGGAGAGCAATACTACACCACGGCGCAATTTGACGTGGTGAACAACCTCAACAGTTCGAGCATCACAAGCGCACTCTCTGCCAACATGGGGCGTGTGCTTGGGGAGAAGATTTCGGCAGGGTGCGTGTTCGCAGGGACAGCCACTCCTGAGAGCATCATCTCCACACCAAGCTCCAACGTGAAGGTGTGCTACCTTGTACCCGAAGGCACCTACACCAACTTCGGCACCAGCTACACCGTACCCGACGGATGCTTCGGTATCTTCACGTGGGACGGGAGCGCATGGAGCAAGGCCAACATCCGCCTTGACGATGCGGAAACGAAACCGATGATCGGCTACTACGAGTGCGCCACGGGAGCATCCACCAAGGCAAAGACCGTGGCCGCTACAGGCTTTGTGCTGAACAACGGCGGTGCGATTAAAATCAAGTTCCAATACGGCAACACAAACAGTGCCCCAACGCTTAATATCAACTCCACGGGAGCGAAGGATATTTATTTGAACGGTGCGGCAGCAAGTGCCACGAACACTTGGGTAGCTGGTCAGGTATTGGAAGTCTATTATGATGGTACTCAGTATCAGGCAAGAATCATCACCCTTGATGATGTGCCTACGGAAGGTAGTCAGGCTCCTGTGACAAGCGGTGGTGTCCGTGAAGAAATCAATCAGTTAGGCCTGGACTTACTTGGTATAGCTGATGAGATAAAAGACTTTACTTTAAAAAACTATGCAATTAATGCGCAAGGTAAATTCGGAACATCTACATCATATAAACACGCTGTCTTGCCTGTTGCAGTAGGGGAAGTCTATTACTTGATTGGTTTAGCAGATGAGATTAAAGTGGCATTTGCAACATCTGATGCCTCTTCGTCTGGTGCTGATGTTCCATTTGTAGCAGGAACAAGTGTTATGCTTATGCAAAATGCAGGCCAATATTACAAATATACAATTCCAGAAGGCTGCACTTACCTGCTTTTCAATGCTGGTGGAAGTTACGGTACAAGATGTTTCAGACACTATGACAAAATAGAGGAGATAGAGGATGAAGAACCGATTGCTGATAGTGACAATCTTGTAACAAGCGGAGGAATACACAAGAAAATATATGAAGTTGCTAAAGAACTTATTGGAGCCAATACCGAGATTAAAGACTATCCTCTGTTGACATACACTCTTGGTGCCGATGGTAATTTCGGTACAAGCAGTTCATACAAACATGCCGCCTTGCCTGTAAGCGAGGGGGATGTTTATTTCTTATACCCCAATAACAGCTCATGCCGTGCTGCCTTTGCCACTTCTGACGCTTATGCAAAATCAGGTGCAATACCTTTTGTGAGTGGTACAGAGATAATCTCATTGCCTAATGTTAACCAATATTATAGGCTGGAGATACCAGAGGGCTGTACTTACCTGCTTTTTAACGCTACAAGCTATACAACACGTTGTTTCAAGCATTATGACACCCTGAAAGAGGGTGTGGATGAATTTACAGACAGCAGTCTGGATGATGGCAGTGACAACCCTATACAGAACAAGGCTGTCAGTGCCATTATCGGCAAGCTCCAAAACAACGCCGTTGATAATAATAATATCCAGTTTGCATTACTTGATGCAATTGGGAATGTCATTGGCTATACTGACCCTGAAAAGCTGAAACTCCTGCTTGGTCTTGATGTGAATGCAATCAATGGTGTACCACAGGCAAGAATGGTGCAGAACGAGCATTTCAAGCTTGCCTATCTGGATGAAGTGGACAATATAATCATAGGTGTTGACAAGGATGACAACATTGTCAGCGGTGTGTGGGATTTCTCGTCCATAAAGAAACTGACAGACATAACACCTGTGAAAGACACCCTGTCTGATGTGTATGAAAGGAACATTGAAAAAGACGGAATCCTGATGAATGATGCCTACTTTACTGCTACTGGAGGCAAAAGGTTTCAGGCACTTGTTGTGACTGACACCCATCTCAACAATATATCATTCCGTAACTGGAGGCTTGCTGGCAGGGATTTCAGCACTATTGACTGCTGCATACATCTTGGGGATATGACAAACTATGTTGACCCAGGGGAGGATAATGACGATTTCCTCAATAGCGAGATAAAGAAACTTGACAAGCCTGCATATATTGCTGTAGGTAATCATGAGGTTGGAACATCACAAAACACCGTGAACTACTGCCGTGAAAATGATGATATGTACAATCAGTTTGTACTGCCATTGATAAATAAAGGCTACATCAAATCTGGGGAATATGAAGCTGGGAAATGCTATTACTACCACGACTTTGCATCAAGGAAAATAAGGCTTGTCATGATGTATCCTTTTGAAAGGCCAGTAGATTTCGATGAGACCTATTGGAAAGCTATTGAGTATGATGCCAACTACCAGTATATTGATGCAGGAAGTTATCAGACTGGGGATAAGGTAAATGCTAACGGTTATACCAAATATTCATTTGAGGCGGTTCAAGATGTTGAAGTTCCAGCACTCAATCCTCATGGTTATTCAAGCAATAACCTGTATTGGCCGAGATACAAGGCTCTGAGATTCCCCATGTGGTTCTCACAGGAGCAGCTTGAGTGGCTGTGTGACACTTTGGATGAAGCTGGCTCTTTGGGTTATACTTGCATTATTGCTTGTCATTACAACCTGCTTGGTATATATGGCAATGATGACTATGGAGTTGAGGACTGCCGTTTCAGTGACCCTTACAGAGTCTTGACAGGCGGTTCTTTTGACGGGTATCAGCAAAGCACAAACCCGTCAGTTGTATCTGATATAGTCAACGCTTATCAAAAAGGTACATCTGTCAGTGTTAAGACAGAATGCACATCACGAAATGTCTATGATGATGTATCTGATGTAGAGCCTGTATCATTCAATTACACATTCAGCAATTCTGGTGATGTGCTGTTTATCGCTGGACACACCCATAATGATGGCATGTTATACTCCGAGAAAGAGGATTACTCGCAGAAATGCGTTGTATTCCTTGCTGGTATTGTACAGAACACCACCAACAGAGACACCATAAGGGCTAAGGATGACAGCAAGTACATGGATGTCATTACGGGTCTTACTATTGACCAGGACAACAAGCAAGTACACCTTACAAGGATTGGTGCTGATATTACACGCAGAATCGGAGAAGATAGTAAACTGATAAAAAAAGATAATGAAATTTTAAATTATTAAATAGATATGGAAGCGACTATATTTAAAGTTAACGGATTCATAGACAGTTCCCTTAACCTGAAATACTGGGAATTGGTGACAAAGGAAACATCTTTTGCCTTGCGCCTGTATATGTTTGATGGCATGTCCAAAGCAAGGATTATCTCTTACAACGGAGCATTGACAGCTCAAAGCAATGTTGAAATCACTCCTGTTACAACTTACCAATTTGGTAATGACACTTTGTATGAGTATATGATTAGCAGGGATTCCAGTGATGTTTTCGTGGAGATAAACGTACCTGCCACTTGCACAAAGATACTGGTGGAAGATGTTGAATGGTTACATCTTAACATGGGGTCGACAAATACATTGCTCTCTTTTGACAATGTATTGTTCCACACGTCTAAAAATGCAGTTGCCACACCATCTACTGACTCGGAATATACAACTAAGTTCCTTAACCAGCTTGGCTACAATGACCCAGATAGGGCTGTGTCAGTTGATGAACTGTTTGATTTCCTTCCACATTACAATTCCCTTAGTCTTAACAAGCAGAATATAATCGGGGATATATCAGACATTGCAAATTACATTAAGGTTGACCAGCCCTGCAAGGGGAATTACAGTCAGTATAGCTACATACGCATCTATGTTGCCAATTGTGGCAATATTTACGGAAGCACACGGGATGCTCTCAATGCCATTAAGACAAGAAGAGCAGCTAAATGGGCAGCACAGTTCTATGTTAATGGTACAAGTGTCACTATTGATGATGGCGAATCAACCTCCCAGTGCTGCTGCCTGTGTGACGAGAATGGTGATTTTACTTTCTATAGTTCAGTTGGTGATTTGGATTCGGCTATTCCTGCTAATGATTAATCAAGTGCGCCCCTAACTAAGAAAGGAGATTATATGGAGATTAAGTCTGTCGAAAATATTTGGCATGATGCAAGGAGAACTTTACCAGAGAATGATGGTAGCGAGATTCTTTGTTTAGAGGATGGTGGCTATGCAAGAATTGGTAGAGGAAAAATCCTTAATGGTACAACCAAATGGGCTTATGTAAGAGAATTAGAAAAAGCCTACAAAGTTATTTTCGTCCCTAACTAAGAAAGGAGATTGATATGAGAGCAGTAAAAATAGAGTGGATAGATAGTACGACATCTAATACTACTTGGGTGCTTATGAGTGATTTGCCTGAAGACATAGAACCAGTACATATTGTGTCTTTTGGAGTAATAATCAAGGAAACGGATGAGTTCATAGCCATTGCCCAAAACTATGGAGATAATCCTGAACAATGCTGCTCTTTGATTACTATCCCTAAAGGATGTATTATGAATATTATAACAATAGAGGAAATTTCAGAAAAAACGCCCCTAATTGATAGTGTAAATGATAATGTAAATGATAGGCAAATTCACCCCTAACTGATTGAGATTGTTTTAAAAAAAAAGAAAGGAGAAAAGATGAAGAATTTGAAGAGTATAGGATACTTCCTGGTGCTGGCGCTGATAGCCTTCGGGCTGATTGCAGCCACATGCCTGTGCGCCTCGCAGGGCTACTGGTTCTATGCCTTATGCCTCGTGCTTGCAGGCGCAGCCGCAGTCCCTACGGCAGTATGGCTATGGAAGAAGATGTGGAACGGATAAGGTTCCGAATCGCCATGACAGAGAGGGAGATCATGGAGCAGCGGCAGGAGGAGCTTGGCTGCATGACAGCCACGTTCCTTCTCGCACTGTTCGCCTTGCTGGTGATAGTGTGCCTTGTCTTTAACCGATAATAAAAGGAATGCAATGGAAAGTGACAATGAACTGAGGATAGTGAGAGGGAACGACTTCGCTATCCTGTATGAACTGAAGATAGACGGTGCTGACGAGTTCGACCTCAGCGAATGCTCAAGCCTGTCCGTGAAGATGCGCAGGAACGGCTACGCAGCCAAGGACGTGATGGAATACGCCGAGGGTTGGGAGATAGTCGGTGCGGACACCATCAGGGTGGATTTCGACGGGATGAAGATGAAGCTCGGAAGCTACCGCATAGACATCAGCGGCGTGTATGAGGGGAAGGACTGGAGGACCTACTCCAAGGACCTCGCATTCTGGATAGTCGATAGTGTGGAGGAGGCCAACATACCCGTAGGCTCTTTCGTGCTTGACGGGCTGTACCAGATAGTGTTCGAGAACAGCCAGTACGGACGTGTGGAAGAGAAGCTGGAGCATCTGCACAACCAGATAGAGGCCCTGCTCACGCACTCGGTGTACTACAACCACCTGTACAAGGGTGAGTATGTGCCAGGCACGACCTATGAGGCAAACTCCATCGTGTTCTACGAAGACGTGTTGTATCAGTCCAAGGTGGAGACCGATGCCGTGCCTACCGACAAGGAGTATTGGGAACTGGCGTAAACTATAGGGCATAAAAAAGGGCAGTCACTACGGGCTGCCCTCTGCTGTTTGCAATTTCGTTTGCATTTCGTTTGTTCCGTTTGCAGGCTAATCCTCATCCCTCACGTAATTGTCGAATATACGCAGGTCTGTGTGGCCAGAGCAACGCTTAATGGCGTGGATGTTATGCCCACGAAGCACGTTGACGGTGATGGCCGTGCGGCGGGCGGTGTGCGAAGATATCAGCTTCCACTTCGGTATCTCCTTGACTTTCATAACACCGTTCACACGCTCTTCCATTCTTATTATATCCGTCAGTCCGATGTCGCACATAAGCGTGTGCAGATAGTGGTTATAATTTCCGATCATGGCCTTGTAAGGTGCCTCGTAGTTGTACTTCTCCAACAATCTGTATGTGGTCTTCGGCTCAATGGAGTATTTGTCTATGTTGACCACGGCAAGATTCCCTGTTTTTTGCTGGCATATCCTGAAGATGTTGCGCTCGAAACATGATGGAGCTATCCGCACCATGTCGCTGTGACGTTGGTACAGGTTGCAACTCAAAACGAACATGTCACGCACTCTGTGCATGGTGTTTCTCACGTCCTTTCTCCTGTCTGCGTAGTATCTGTCAATATCAAAATATGCTATGCGGCTCACTTCGTCTGCCGTTAGTGCAATTAGATTTGTCTGTGAACGGGGGATGCAGAAGTCAGTGTAGCTTGGAGAAACCAACGCCTGGTACTTAGTTGCCCAAGTGAGTATGGAGCGTACCTGCCAAGCCATTGTCTCGATGGTTGACAGCCTTAGTCCTCGGCTCTGACAAAAGGAGATGAAGTAACTCCAGAAGATGTCAGTAACCTGCACGGGCATAAGCGTAACGCCATAAGATTCCTCAATCGCTTTGAGGTTATGTAATAGGCATCCGAGAGATACACGATAGTTGGGGTGCATCCGTGACTTTGCCCTGATACACTCCTCGATACATTCCATAAGCGTGCAGTCGCGGAGATTCAATACAAACGGGTTATTAACCGAGTTTTCAAGATAGGTGCGGAAACCGGCCATCGGCTGACCGGTGAGCGTCGGATATGACGCCATGACAGCTGAATAATTCATAGTGCAAACGTATTAAATGGTGCAAGCGTATGATACAAAGGGGGCAGGGGCTACGCTTGCAAAACCCCTGTAGGCGCAGGTGGCCAAACCCTTGCCTTTCCCCCATGAAAATAATTCGTAAAAATTTTTGGAAAATATTTGGTAGTAGAACAAAAACGTTGTAATTTTGTCGTACCATATAGATGAAATGCCATAAACATCTTGTATATTCCAGTCCTGTGAAGGGCGAATATTATAATTAGGGCTTCCCTGCTCTTTGATATCTATGGCAATTTTCATCTATGTTGGGGGAAGCTCTAATTTTTTTTATAACAACACAAACACATGGATGTAAAGAAGTACATAATACTCAGTCAGAGAGGCTCAAAAGCGGACATCAAGCCCTTGGCACTTCTCCTCTACCTGAAACACGAGACAGGCAGGCTCTCTTGCATCCGTCACTGCTCCATCAACCGCATATCAAGGCTCGCACACATCTCCCCAAGCACCGTGAGGAAATACCTACCGAGGCTCGAATCTATGGGGTTTGTCTGTAGGCAAGGCAGGAACAACGATGTGCTTGTGCTGAGAAAGATTTGCGCCAAGAGCAGACACCGCAACTTCAACCTTGACGGGATAGACTTCTCTTCGTTCAAATCCGTATATGACTCACTGAGGGCAATGATTTTCCTTATAATACAAGCCAGAAAGGAACACGCAAAGCGAATGGTTCGACAAACCGAGCATCCGAGCAGCCTGAAAGACTACAAGGAGGCAAGGAAGTACTGCAACCGTTGCGCTCACACGGACGCTTCCGGCGGCTTCATCTACAAGGAGAACGGAATATCCTACAGATATATAAGCAAGGTGACGGGGTTCTGCGAGCGGACCGCACAGAGGATCGTGAAAACGGCGATCTCGTTGGGCCTTTGTCTGAAAAAGACGAACTACCGCTACTACTACATGCCGGGCGTATGCTTCCGTGAGGTGGAAGGCTTCACATTCACCACATGGGACTACGGGTATATCGTAGGTGCCAACACCTATACCCTCACGGAAAAGGGAGGGATGTTGGTTGGTATTAATTAGGTGGTAAAAAGTGAACGGCGTGTTTTATGAAGTACAAGGGCAAAGAAATAGGCAAGCGGCCTACCATAGAGATGGTGGAGGAGTGTATTAAAACGATGGGGCTGACTATGCCTGCCAGTATGGTTTATGACAGGTACAACGCCAATGGATGGAAAACCTTGAAAGGGAAAGATGTTGAAAGCATAGAGTCTGTTGTCGTTTCGATAAACTCAAACTGGGTTTCCATGAAGAAGAGGGAAGCTAAAAAGGAAGCTGCTTCCGAACTGAAGAAAAAGAAATCAGAATGGAAGAGAAGATTGGGCAGGATAAAGAAAGACGATGCGAATAAAAAGGAATACATAAACTACACAAGGCAATTGAATGATCCGAGGTGGAAAGCATTCAGGACTTTTGTATTCGCTGTAAGAGGGAAGAGATGTGAGGTATGCGGTAGCAACGAATGCTTACAGGTGCATCATCTTCATTATAGGGATAACGCAATGGCTTGGGAATATACGACAAAGGAAGTGGCGGTGCTTTGCAAGAACTGTCATTCTGAATTGCATTCTTTGAAGCTATAAAAAACATCAATCTATGAGGTCGTGTTTCACGACCCCATTCCGCAATCACACTTCATATAGATAAAAAACCTCCGACCTTCACAAGCCAGAGGTTCGAGATAAAAAGAATAATAATTAGTATAATGAAAAAGACTCTTCTCAAAAACCCACCGACCTTCACAGGCAGGTGGGAATCCCTTAAATCTAATATCATGAAAAACACATCTCTAAATACATTATCTGCGTTGCTTTATTTAACAATCTTTTTCCGTCTTATTCTGTATATTATCCACACAACGGTGGCGATGAGCAAGCCTCCGTATATGCCACTTGATACCTTGCCTATCGTGAGGAAGCGTTGCTGCCACTTGGTGAGGTCTTTTTCCACCACTTGGATAACTGGCTCCTTTTCGACCTTAACGGTTCTTATGGAGTCGTAGAGCGCCTTGTAGTGGGCTGTGCTGTCGCTCTCAAAGTGGTAATGGTCGATATTGTGCCAATGCTCCTCCTTAATGGTTTCGCCCTTGTCATTCTGCACCTGTACGGTTGAATCCTTGACCGACACGAAAACCTGTACCTCCGTCTTTTCCGTCACCTTAAGGGTGTCGTGTACGTGCTGCGTCAAAGTATCATGCACCTCATGCACAACGGGTACATACTTGATTGACCTGCACCCTCCGAGCAGGATAATCAGGCTTATGACAAGCATGATTCCTATAAGCGTGAAGATGGACTTGATGGCCTGCCTTGAAGCCTTGCGGCAATATTCCTTGTAATCCTCGTCTTTCATTGGAATGCGTATTTGAGAAAGCCCCAGAACTTGCGTTCCTTGAGGTAGTTCATATTCTCCTGATTCCCGTAGGCTTCCCGTTCAAAGATGATTGAACGATAGGCTCGTTTCCAGATAGTCCGTCTTATTCCGTTGGGATTAGGGTTCTGACCTCGTTTCTTGGCGAATAGGCAGTGTATTAGTTCTACCACATACAGCAAGCCGTAGAGCAGGAAGAACGGCAGAATAAGCAGTTCCTTCTGCTGCTCCCAATGGATTGATTCGTGGTTTAACAATACAGCATCCACCTTATCTTTATCTTTCCGTGTGAACACGAATGGTCCGAGCGTCATTGCATCGAATCCTCCAAAAGGAATGATTTTATTCTTTACAATTATCATAATCTTCTTGTATTAACCATTAATATATATTATCTTTGCATCGTCTTTTCCGATAAACGGAGAAACGGGAGGAAACAAAAAGCGGTAGTCCGTAGCTGGATTACCGCTTTATTTTACACTATATATATCTATATAGACTTATTTCTCTTTCCTTGATGGTTCCCTATTTAGAACATATACGACAAGTATTTCTATCATGGTTCCGCCTCCAAGTAATCCCGCAAGCCATACATGCCCAAATAGACCAAGTGCTGTGGCTGATGCAAGACAGGAGAATGCAAGCAATGCCCCTATGATTTGCCCTCTCTTCCCAAGGCCAAAATTATCCTTCACAATCGTATTCTCCGTGCTAATCCTGTGAGCCTGCTGACGCTCTGCCATAGACAATATTCTTTCGCTTGCACCAGGAAGAGCATCTTCATACAGTTTGAATAATTCTGGAGGTGGCAATGGACCGCTGAATGATTTGTTTTCCATAGCAAATATATCAAGAACAATTTTCCTCTTATGTTCGGGAAGTTCCTTGAGATATTCGTTCAAGTCTTTTATTTCCGTCGAATCCTTTGCTGTTATATCGACATTTTCTTTTCTTGACAGCTTCCTTTCATTAGCCATATTAGAATCTACGTAATAAAGGTTGGTAGAAATCAGACCCTACAGCTTTCCAGTCATTTCCAATGTCAGACAGGTCAGAGCCGTCCAGATAACCATTCATTCTAACATACCTACCACTGATATTAAATATACTACCGAAACCGAACATAAACGGGTTCTTTGGTACAAACAAGGTGAAAAAGGCAAATCTTCTCATAGGATTATTGCCCGATTTCTTCTCAAAAGGATTTGCACTCCTATGGAGTTTAGTATGGTTGATATGTTTATCCATTTTTGCCATAGTCATTTTAGCACTTGCAAACATAGGCATAATTTTCAAAAAGAAAAAGACATTTAACAAAAACTTGTTATTATAGCCTTAAAAAATGTAAAAAACAATCGGTAATCCAATAAGTCAAAGAACGATTAAAACCGTCGGCGATAAATCACCGCACTTCAAGCACCACCTTTTCTCCTGCATTGATGTACTGCTGGATGATGGCATTGAGTTTGTCGCTGTAGTTCCTGCTATCAGTGAGCATACCAACCTTGGTATTTCTTCCAACGAGAATACAACCAGCGGTATCCTTGGCGGTGTTACCGCTGTGAATCCTGATGCCCGTGAATCCTGGCACCTCAACGAGCTTCCCATTCGAGTCAAGGTACATCACATGTGGCAATTTGCGCCCGAACTTGGGTGAATAATCCATCGTGACGATATACTTGCCCTTGGGGATGGCAGTCTGCATATACACTTTCTTCTTCTTGATCTCGGAAAGCGACATGGCAGTGGTCAATCCCCTATCCTTGTCCTCCAAGGTCTCACAGAATCTCTCACCGTTGATGTACATGATGCCGACCGTATAGTCTGTTCTCGGCCATTTACGTTCAGTCAATATCTTCAGCATCTTCCACCTCCTTGATTTTTGATTCACCCCTGAGTTCGGCAACTTCTCGTCTGAGTTCATCGACAGAATCCTGCAATTCCCTAACTTTGGTTTCAAGCTCAGAGTTACGCTTGCGCATCTCGTCACGGTCTTTCTTGATGTCGTCACGATCTGCCCTTAATTCTTCCGTGTATTTTCTCAGGTCCAGATAGATTGTCTTCTGGTCTTCGATGGTCTGCTGATAGATGTCTTGGACATCCTTGAAGGCATCCGCCTCGGCCTTGCGTTTGGTGGCATTGATTGTAATAAGCCACCCGAATCCACCGCCAGCCAGCAGTGTGATGATAGGTAAAACAAATTCATTCATCGTTAGATATGTTCCATTTTAATTGTTTGTGCTCTCTTCGGATGCAAAGGTAAACATTAAAAAGCTAACATACAACGGGTTTTGGCCGCTTGGCGGGGAAACGGTCAACTTTTTTCCTGTAGCATCTCACTTAGCGGCTTCTCAAGCACGGGGCAGGGGTGCGCCCTTGCCCACATCTCTGCATTGTAGAGAGCCGCCACATACAGCTTCCTCTCGCTCCTTGTCAGGAAGTCCACCTTGTCGGCTTCCCTGCCGCACCAGTAGTACAGCGCCTTGTCCTTGTATTCCTCTTCCATGTCAGAATAGTATTTTGTTTTTTCTAAAATCATCTATAGCCCGTGTGTAGTCTTCCACGGCCTTCTCGTAATTCATCCTGATTTGTTCCTTATCCATCTTCATTCTCTCCGTTGATTATCTCCATGCCGCATTGCAGTGCGACATTAAACTCCAATATGCACCCTGCCGCCTCGCTCCATCCATTGTCAAGGTAGATGGCATCGCATTTTAGCAACAGCTTCAGATCATCTCTCATGTGGACCTCCCTCGGTGCATCGTCTGGCACACCGCTCTTGCCTATAGGACTCATGACCGCCCATCCGTCTGCAAGCAGTCTTTCCTTAATCTTCTCGGCCCGGTTGTAGCGTTCAGAGATATTGTAGCCTGATACTGGCAGGCTGATGTAAATCGTCTTAAACATTGCTTTCCTCCTTATCTTTCAAGTTGTCAAGTATCTTCTTGTTTATCAGTTTCTTCCTTTCCTCTATGAGTTCACGCTCCATGTTCCTCACGTTTGCCAGAGCAGCCCTCATGGTCTTCTTTCCGGCAAAGACCTCCGCAAAGTCGGTGATGGCATCAGCAGTACTGCCGAACAGGCCCTCGGCACTGCTCCATGCGTCGTATATCTGGTTCACGCCAAAGGCTATGTTCTTCTCTGTAGATGCAGGGATTATCTTGCCGTTCACCTTGTCTTCAAGCGTACCCAGTGCGAACCTCCATGCCTTGCGAGGCTTCTCTACACTCAAAGGTTGGCAGTTGAGTGCAAACACATCGTAGTCAAGCCCCCACTGACCCGCCATTTCCTTAACAGCCAACCCGTGCATGTGTACACAGATGTCGAGCAGTGTGCTTGCTGTAAGCCCCCATGCGAGGATGTCGGGATAGGGCATCCCGTCGGCTTCAAGCGATAGCCTGAACTTGTTCTGTAAGCTGGTTATCAGCGGACGGGTCTTGTAGTAGGCTCTTCCGCCGCCGCCCTGCCAAAATTCAAAATACTGGCGGTCAGTTATATCGCCATACTTGGAGCGTGTCTCCGCACTCATATCGGCCACATGAAAGAAGCGGCAGTGCGTTGCATAGAGCAGGTTGCCCTCATAGCGTTTCCATTCCTTCACCACCGCTTCAAACCGCTGACGAACCTTGCCCTTGTACTTGGGATGCTCGGCTATCTGCTCCAACGCATACATCATGGCGAGGTAGGTGGCGTTGTTACAAACTCCATCCACCATCTTCACCATGCTCACGGCGTTGGCATAGGCATCCAGCAGTTCCTGGTCTGACCTGTAGCATTTAGGGTTTCTGACTATATCAATCATTGCACTATATCCCCCACTTTAACGTTGTACAGTTCCTCTGCCGTGAGGTAAAGGAACCGCTTGTATTCGTACCCTGAGAATGCCGTGCTGCTCTTAACCAGAGCGCAAAGCTCCCACTTGTCCTTCTCGGCGTTGTAGCCCCTTGACTTGATTTCTACTATCTTCATACTAAAACTCTATTGTGCATTCATACTTGACCTCATCCGAATACTTTTCCAAGTATTTGCGCTCGGCCTTGTCTATACTCACATACTTCACTCTCCCGTGCTCACGTTCAAGCTCCCTGACAAGCTCAACAAATTTACTCTTGTATTCGCCAATGGTCATAGCATTATCCCTCCCATATATCCATTGTTCTTCTTGCATCCCATCGGCAATCCCGAGTGAATGGGCTTGCCCGTGTAGCACCCGCAACGCTGGCACATCGACTGCCACTTGATCTTCCCGTTGGTCAGTGCCCAGCATCCGTCGGGCTGAGAGCACCAGGGTGCCTCGGTCTTACCGCTCTTTGATGCGCAGGGCAGAGCTTTCTTTCTCTCCTTCATAGCCCAAACTCCTCTAACAGTTCCGATGGTTTACTGCCGTTTCTAAGAGCATCGATGATGGCATCACGCCCCATCTTGCGATAGAGTGGGATAAGCTCACGAAGCACGAGGTCGCATGGCTCTCCAGGCTCAATGGCCTTCTCCCTGCCTTCCCTCTCGGCCTCTAAGGAGCATTCGAAGATATCTTTGCCCTCCTTGTTCACGATTATGTACTCGTGTCCGTTTACTCCGATACGTCCGTAGTATCTTGCCACCGAGAATTGCGATGTGGCCCAATACTCCTCTGGCATCACAAGCGGATGCACATTGTCGATTTCCTGTAGTTTCTTCTTCTTCATATCATCAACTATCATATCAAATTAAGATTATTTGTTCCTAAAAAAGGGCACCGCTTGTCCCGCTTACTAATAATAAACCTTGATGAAATTAAACGGTGGCGGTGCCCACAATATCTTCTCTTTTTAATACAGATGATACTTTCACCTCAATTTCATAGGTACTTAGTTTGTAGTTCTCCCTCTGATCTTCGACCTCTGCGAAGATATACTCACCTATGGCTCTATAAGCATCAGGGTTAGTTCCTCCCCTGTTCTCATGCACAGTGGGGAGCATCCCGGCTGTGTCGTACCTCAACATCACGCCGTTGTCGGCGAACTCGATTCTTATCTTCCTATCCATATCATTTCAGTTTCTCTATCATTTCTACAAACTTGTTGATGGCCAAATAACTTCCAACACAGATAAGTAAGCAAGGACTATCCTACCATCATCTTTAACGACAACAGCAAAAGCCCTGCCTTCACCATCCATTAAATAATCATCAATGTAACCACAGTCTCCGTCCTTCCATTCTTTGAAAAATGAAGAGCTGCCTTTAAATTTAACTCTGGTTTTCATGTCTTTTTACGTTAGTTAAGTTTTCCCTCACTTTACCTATCAGGTTGGCGATGATGAATATTAATAATAATTGTGCCATTGCCTTAGTATTCCCTTATCTCCTTGTAAAGCTCGTTCAGCTCATCGTTGACCTTCTCTTCAATCTCCTTCAGAATCATCTCTCCATGCCCGCTGATGAATTCCGCTATTTCATCGGTCAGCCATGAGGCGACATAGTTGTTCCCCTGGACATATCTGTCGACAAGGATAAGTCCCCATCTGGACTTGTCCGCCAGTTCATCCCTTACAAGTCTGAGCCTTTCTATGCGGTTGTGTATCCATACAATCCTTTCGTACTGTTCCTGTGTCATTCCCTGTCCTCCCTATAATTGTTGCAATGTCAGTATTTCTTCCCCCCATGCTTGTAAGGGCGCATGGTGTTGTACCTCATCTTCATCTCCACATGCCTGTCAAGGTCTACGCCGAGGTGTTCCGCCCAGTCATACATGAAAGCCACGCTGTCGGTGATGTTCATCATCCCCCAGTCCAGCGTATCCTTGACGAAATGCCAGGCGTTTCTCGGGAAACTGAGTTCAGCGCGGTATGCCGTCCCGCAGGGATAGTCGCCAAGCCATACCATCTTGTCCCCGTGTATCTCATGCGCCATGTCGAGCAGGCGGATTACAACGTCGGCGAACTCATCCTCCACGGTGTCCTTGATGCACAGTTCGAAAGAGTTTTTCCAGATGATATCCTTCATATGTTCAGGCTTAGGTTGTCCGTACAATCCATCGAACATGGTGGTGTTCGCATGATAGCCTTTCCTGTCGGCCGCCTCCGCCTCCGCCACCTCGGTCATGACGAGGCTCAGATAATGGTCTGCGGGGAGTTTCTCCTCATGCCACCCGTGCTTCATGGCGTTGTCATGCACCTGCCTTGCCAGTTCCTGCAGCCTTTCCTGTTCTAACTTCATTGCTTCACCTCCTTCCCATCTGGCAGCAAATCCTCAAGGTAAGCCCACATAACCACGGATTCGGTCATGTCCGCCCTTGACCTTGTGCCGACAAATTTTGTCCCATAACCTTCAGCAGGATTACCCACCAACACATCCTCACCGTGTTCCTCGGTGGGTGTCTTTTCGGTATATTTGTCAAACATAAAATGGCATTGCACCAGCTCATCACCTGTCCATACCATCACCTTGCTCTTGTCAGCAGGCTTCTCACTGACATCATGCCATACCCTGTTATTGTAATAATCCGCTCCATTCAGGAACATGGTAGCCAGTATAGTATCTCCACCCTGTTCTGCTATCCGTTCAGCTTTATCCATTAAAGCCTGTTTCATCTGTTCTGTCATAGTCAGTCCTCCTTTATGAATATAACCTTTACTTTCATTCCATCTTCTATTTTTCCACGTAATCCTGCATCAAGCATGATGGAATTATCCCAATATTCGCCTTCCGCAGCTTCCTCCACAAACTGCTTTATTGCTTCTTGATAGCCTTTGATATATCCTATACGTTTGTCATTATTGGCATCATAGGCATATTGTCCTTGTATGTCATAAGGATAAGCCTTTAATGCTTTCTCTTCTATCTCGGCTATTATATTTTTCGCATCCATACTCAGTCCTCCTTCCCTTGTGCATAATCAAGCAGATAATACACAAAATCATCTACTGTCATGTAGTTACATTCAGGCCGTTCAGATGTAAACTCCTGAATATCACATGCAAGGCCAGAAGCCTTAATCTGTTCCAGTGTCTTTCCCATATTCATTCCTCCTTTTCCAATTGGTCGTCGTTGTACATATAGGTCGCGTCCTGCTCGTCGTCGAAACGGATTTCCACGTCGATTTTGTTTGTCCGCTTGTTGCGGTACGCCCTTTCGACTACAGCCTTGCGACCGTTCATGTCGGGGTCTATTTGGTTGACCGTCCGTACCTCGTCGCCTGGCTTAAACGGAAGTTCGGGCTCGTCGTAGCCCATCTCCTTCAAGTAGCCCTGCCACTCGTCATAGGTCATGTCGTCGAAGCGGGTATCTTCAAGCACTTGGTCAAACGGCTTGACGAAACGCTTGTCCTTCAGGTTGCACCTTGCTTCCTTACGCGCCATTTCGGCACAGACTTCGATGTAATCTTCCTCGGTCAGGTTGATGTGCGTCACGGCATCAACTATCGTCGAGAACCTGCACAGCCTTCCGTTCGGTTGTCTTGCGATATAACTTCCCATAGTCAGTCCTCCTTTATGATTATCATCCTAACCTTGTCACCATCTTTAAAACCATTAAGATTGTCAGGCAAAAGCAAACAACTACCTTTTTCTTTTACAAGATCACTATAATCTATAATGCTGGCTTCTACAGCATCCTTCATAAGCTGCTGCTTCTGCCAGTCGGCAAAATGATAGGCGATTTTCAAGGCGGCTTCAGTGTCTATCTTACCACTTAATTCTTTATTCCACACACGTTCAAACTCACTCTCCAAATCCTCGCTTACAGGTTCTTTGGGAACATTATACTTATTATCAGAATATCTCTTTTTCAGTTGTTCAACATATTCAAGTGCCTCTTTCCTGGAATCAAACAGGTCACGTTCAATTACTTCTTCCAGCCATTTCTCTGTATTACACACTGGACACGGCTCATCCCCTCCTATAGTGAAGCCTTGTAGTTCTTCATCCCAGGAATCCATATCCCAAAGATAACCATCACAGCATCTTGCATCTGGATAGTTGGCACCGAAGAATGGAAATTCAATGCCACACCCTTTGCTTACAGGCTCTTCCCCTCGCATTTCGGCTTTGATTTTTTCTACTTTATTCATATTAATTTTTTCTTCTATATCCATAATTTAAATATTCATTGTTGTAAAATCTTCTATTGATTGTATTGCAGCATTTACAAGTTTATAAGCCTGTTTCCATTTTTTACCAAAACCTCTACCTGTAAATTCAGCCATTTTAAGATGAATTGATTTTAATAGCTTTAACAAGGAATCTTCGCTTACAGGTTGTATGCCGTTGTTATATTCATTAACAGCATTGATTAAATCTCTCATATTACTCCCTACCGTCTTTTGAAACTCATTATAGGCATCTACAAGCCCTTGGGGAACACTGTCTCTTTTCTTCTGCCAGTTAGCAAAGTGTCTTGCTATATCCTTGCAATCATCTACTCTTACACAGTTATAATTTGGCTTAAATACTACCCCATATTCATCATCATCATCTGTCCAGCCTTCAAAGTATTTCTGGATTTCTTCCTCTAAATTCTTACTTATAAACTTATCTTGGTCACTTGACTTGCTCACTGAGTGACTAAGTTCATCTTCTGGCAGGGAATCAATGAAGGATATAAGCCTATCCATTTCTTGGTGAATACTTTTAGCCCCATAGCCATATTCAGCATCAATCTTTTCTATCTTTGCCTTGATAGCTTCTTTATCTTTATTTGTCATAGCTATTCCTCCTTCTTAATCAATCCTTGTTCTAATAGATATACTACCATCTCAAACACTGCATCTACAGCATCTTTTGCAAAGAAATAAGTAAAACTGTTTCCGTTTACATCTTCATAACAACAGCAATATTCATCAGCCTCTTTATCTAATGTGAGAAAATGATTGTCTTGTAGTTCATATGGCATCAATGAAAGTAAAGTAGAAAGACTCCAAGCTGGCTGAATAATCTGATAAGAAGCAACGTCAACATCATCCTTTGGTAATAATCTATTACAATAGCCTAGATTAATCCAAACCATATCTGCTGTATTAGAACTCAATCCTAGTTCTAATAATTTATAAGATTGTTCAATACTTGTACATACTTTTGGTTTCATAACTATTCCTCCTTCTTAATGTGTCCTTGTTCTAACAGCCAACAAACCATCTCAAATGCAGCATCAAGTGGATTATCATGCCATTGTGTAATATATATAGAAGAACGATAAACAATATGCCATTTGTCATTATCCCAGCCTTTGCATAAATTTGGCTGACAGCCGTCATCATCAGGGTTATCTTCTTCTTCATATAGTTTAGGCATTAACTCAAGCAAAGTGGAAAGAGACCAACAAGGAACAGCCCAACATCTTTTTGATTCTACTACATTTTCCTGTATTTTACCTACATTAATTTTAATAGGAGGCATTAATCCTATTGAAAAATAAAACATATCAGCAGTATCAGCACTTAACCCAAGTTCCAGCAGCTTCTTGGACTGCTGAACGTCTGTACATATTTTTGATTTCATAGCTATTTCTCCTTTTCTACAGTATCAATTATTGATGTTACTTCTTTCAAACAACTAAAAAAGCCACTCCACCACATACCATAACCCTTAGAGTGCAACGAAGTACTTCACCAGAGTTTACAGGTATCACAAACATCATGCTCTTTATTCTCAGCTTGCTTTTCAAGTAATTCTTTTAAAAATTCAATAAAGGCATCTTCTTTAGTATCACCAAAGCCACATATTCCTTCTTGAATGTTATCACCTAAAAGAATACACCAAGCATCTCCGTCTTTATATGCAGGTGCAATTCCTAAGCAATCTAAAATACAATCAACTGAAAAACTATTTTCACCTTGCTTTTTAAGCCAAGCAAGAACTTTATCTTTATTATCATAAACTGTAATATGGGTTGTAGCTTGAACAAGTTCAGTCAACATCTTTACTACTTTCTCATCCTCACTCTCCCTGAGTTCAGGGACAATATCTGCTATAACACAGCAAAAGCGTTCATCGTTTATGTCCTCATCATTATAAGCTTCACGCAACCTTTCAATAAGGTCATTATACTTCTTTTCGTAATCTTCCATAATTCACTTCTTATCAAAAAATTCATAAACATACATTGCAAGCCAGGTGCCAACGAAATTGGTGGAAGCTTGCACACAAATCGCAATCCATAAGTCAAACTCTGCTATGAACTTGATAACCACGGCACTGAAAGTATAGCATATACAATTAGCTGTGCTGGCTATCAGTTTAGTTGACTTTATAATCAAGATGCTTCTCAAAATATGGAGAAACACGTTGATAAATGCCACAATAATGTAGATTAACAGATTCATAACTAAATCCTTTGATTTGAAAATGCAACATTGATATTCTTCCCTCTCAGGCTCGGCCTCTGTTCATATACAAACCGCTCCAAGTCCTCAGAGTTATACACACGCACCACCTTTCCACCTTGGAAGGCTGGCATCGACTTTCCCGTGTATTTCAATTGGCAGACAAATCGCCCGTCCATCATCACATCAAGCAGCAACGTCTGTGCTGACTGCTTTGGTTTCTCAAACGCTCTCATTTTTCACCTCCTTCTTCTACCAGTTCTCCATCAACGAGCTTGTACCAAGTACCTGCCTTGATTTTCTTACCATCAACAACCATTGCTTTCCACTCCTTGATGTCGAAGTTGTCTTCTTCCTCTGCAATCAGGATTATCGCTCCAATCCCGCCTCTTGCCTTAACTCCGTTGCCTCGCACTGAGGCTATACCGTTGGCACCTACTGATACAGATCCTCGGCTTGTGGCAGCACCATATTCGCCAGCCGTGGCAGCACCATATTCGCCAGCCGTGGCAGCACCATATTCGCCAGCCGTGGCAGCACCACCATAGCCAGCCGTGGCAGCACCACGATTGCCAGCCGTGGCAGCACCACGATTGCCAGCCGTGGCAGCACCATATTCGCCAGCCGTGGCAGCACCACCATAGCCAGCCGTGGCAGCACCACGATTGCCAG
>Ga0310786_10000381_pt1 | contig 71995 bp, 67 predicted proteins | sample AusTroGonzalo_MG_FD_203881 | JGI IMG/M metagenome (GOLD analysis project Ga0310786, IMG submission 203881) | Bovine rumen microbial communities from tropical cattle in Woodstock, Queensland, Australia - Gonzalo_03 (v2) (version 2) | ecosystem: Host-associated > Mammals > Digestive system >... | reverse complement strand
CCAAGGTCTGACTCTGTCTTTTTCATGAGTGCAAAGTTATAACTTTCTCACTCAAAAAGACTTTTTCAACACTTACTTTTACACGGAAATTTACCGGTGAGCCCCTGAGAGTGCACCCTATCTCATGTATTTACCTCAGTGTCAATTAGTTACGCGCCAGGCTAATACACCAGCATGGGACCGGTGCCGATGCCGGTGGTCTGGGACCACTTGAAGGTGCCGTCTACGGCATAGCAGTACACTGTGCTGTCTCCGGTGAAATTAGCGTCGGCAATATAGAATTCTCCGTTTACCGGATGAACGTCCAGGCCGTAGGCGTATCCTATGTTGGCGTCCTTGAGTTCAATGGCCGATACTGTTCCGGTAGCGGTGTCAATTACCTGCATTCCCATGTAGGAGAGGTTGTAGAGCTTGTCCTTGGAGAGTGCCTGGACACCCACGGTAATGCCAGGGACGGCGGCGTATTCACCTTCTGCGCTTACGCTGCCAAGGCTGGCGGGGACTTCAACTGTACTCCAGTCTGCGGAATAGCAGTCGTATGTAGTCACCCACATTTTGCCGTTTGCAGTGAAGATGCGGTTAAGGTTCTTCACGGGAAGTTCCAGGGTGCCGGTAACCTTGAATGAGGCAATATCTATTACAGAGATTGTATTTTCCTGGGGAGTCTGATAACCGCCGCTGTTTGCCACGTAGAGTTTGTCTCCAAGAGCTGTGATTCCCTCCGGCTGATATCCAACTTCCACGGTTTTCATTTCATGGCTTTCAGGGTCTATCCTGTAGACCTTTCCCTTGACTCCGTATACGGACCCGTTGACGGCGGCTCCATAGGAAGTCACATAGGCATAGCTGCCTTTCTTTATTATATATCTGGGGCTGTCCACAGCAAGGGTCTTTTCCAGTTTCCCTGTGGACAGATTAATAATTGCAATGAGGTTGGACCCGTTCATCAGAGTCCAAAGCTTGCCGCCTATGACGGCCATATCGTTACCGGTATTGCCAAGTCCCTGAACAACGTCCGGATTTGCGGCGCCAAACCAGTCCGGGGCAAATGCTCCTGTGAAGACGTTCTTGACGTCCAGAGTTGAGCCTCCCGGATACGCTCCCTGGTTCATTATGAACAGAGTGTTGTTTTCACCTACTTCAATGTCAATACCCGTGGGCAGGTTGCCCGAGGCGTTTTCTTTGCTACAACTCACGGCTATCGCCGAAAGGAGCACGCTGAAAACCAGCAGTGATTTGAATTTCATAGAGCTTTTGTGTTGAATGTGCAAATATAGTATTTTTTGTGTAAATTTGTCAGGATAAACACAGCATTCCATGAACGGTAAAGTACTTATTTTCTCGGCCCCGTCCGGCAGCGGCAAGAGCACCGTGGTTAATCATATACTTGGTCTTCATCCGGAGATTGAGTTCTCCGTTTCGGCCACCTCACGCCCGCCGCGCGGAACAGAGCAGGACGGCGTTGAATACCTTTTCTACAGTGCCGATGTCTTCCGCCTCATGGTGCGGGACGGCAAGTTTGTAGAGCATGAGGAAGTGTATCCGGACCGCTTCTACGGTACCCTCAAAAGTGAGGTTAACCGCATCTGGGCAAAGGGCAACGTGATTATCTTTGACGTGGATGTCAAGGGCGGCGTTTCTTTGAAAAAGTACTTTGGAGACAGCGCTCTCTCCGTCTTTATCCAGGCTCCGTCCGTAGAGGAACTGCGCAAAAGGCTCATTGCCCGCGCCACGGACCCCATGGACGCCATTGAGCAGCGCGTAGCCAAGGCGGCCGAAGAAATGACCTGGGCCCCCAAGTTTGACCGCATCCTTGTCAACGACAACCTTGAAACCGCTTTCAAGGAGGCCGAAAAGATGGTTGACGACTTTTTGTCATTCTGAGTCTTTTTTTGTCATTCTGAGCGCAGCGAAGAATCTCATGAACATCGCAGTCTACAGCGGGTCCTTCAACCCCCTTCACATCGGCCATGAGGCCATAATCCGCTTCCTTACGGAGAAGGCCGGATTTGACATGGTGTACCTTGTGGTTACGCCGCAGAATCCCTTCAAAGTCAAGCACTCCCTCCCCGCCGGGCAGGAGCGCTTTGACGCCGCCGTGGAGGCCGTCGCCCGCCACCCGGAACTGAAGGTGCAGCTGGAGGACATAGAGCTCCGGATGACCCCGCCCCAGTACACCGTGCGCACCCTGGACGCCCTCAAGGCCCGTGAGCCGGAGAATGACTTCACCCTGGTGATTGGGGCCGATAATCTGGCCTCCTTCCAGGGCTGGCTCTTCCATGAGCGCATCCTCCTGGAGTACGGTGTGGTGGTGTTTCCCCGCAAAGGCTATCACCGCGGTCACGCCAAGGCCAGGCTCCTAAAGGAGAATCCAGCTTACAAAATCGGCCTTTTAAAGGCACCGCTTGTAACAATTTCCTCAACCGATATACGCAACGGCCTTTCGGCCGGTAAAGACATGTCAAAATGGCTGATGTAGGAATGCACACAGAGACGGAGCGTAAGTTCCTGACCGTCAATGACTCTTTCAAGGCTCAGGCCATAGCGTCACACCGCATAAAGCAGGGCTACATAGCCCGGGACAGCGGCAATTCCGTACGCGTCCGCATCCGGGACAGCAAGGGAATTCTCACAATCAAAGGCCCGTCGGCCGATGATATTTCCCGCAGCGAGTGGGAGATTGAGATTCCCCTCCAGGACGCAGAGGCTCTCCTGCGCCTGTGCCACGGCGGCATCATTGACAAAACCAGGTACATAGTTCCGGAGGGGGTGCTACCCTCTGAAACCCTCCGCTTCGCTTCGTCCCTCCCACAGAATACAGTGCCTGTGACCAAGCAAGCTTGCTCCCAGTCCCTGCATTCTGCGGGCCCCTCCCATTCATCCGGACATGGGCGTCCAGAGGTTTCAGAGGGTACACCCCCGTCCGGAAGAGTATGGGAAGTGGATGTGTTTCACGGGGATAACGAGGGTCTGGTTATGGCAGAGATTGAACTGGGGAGCCCGGAGGAGGAGTTTGAAAGACCGGACTGGCTGGGGCAGGAAGTGACAGGAGACCGGCACTATTATAATTCATTTCTGTCGTTGCATCCATTTAAATCCTGGTGAATCTATTCATTATTACCATATTTTTTGTTAAATTTGTGGGCTTTAAGAAATATTCGTTTTAATTCATAAAGAAACTATGGTATCTTACAAAGAACTCGGCCTTGTGAACACCCGTGAGATGTTTGCCAAGGCAGTTAAGGGCGGCTACGCAATCCCCGCATTCAACTTCAACAACATGGAGCAGCTTCAGGCTATCATCCAGGCTGCAGCAGAGACAAAGAGCCCTGTTATCCTTCAGGTCTCCAAGGGTGCCCGCGCCTATGCAAACCAGACCCTCCTCCGCTACATGGCAGAAGGTGCTGTTGAGTATGCAAAGGAACTGGGTTGGGAGAAGCCCCAGATTGTTCTTCACCTGGACCACGGTGACAGCTTTGAGACCTGCAAGAGCTGCGTAGACCTTGGCTTCAGCTCCGTCATGATTGACGCTTCCTCACTTCCCTATGAGGAGAACATCGCCCTCACCAAGAAGGTTGTGGACTACGCACATCAGTACGATGTAACCGTAGAGGCAGAACTTGGTGTTCTTGCTGGCGTAGAGGATGAGGTTTCCGCCGCAGAGTCCCACTACACCAAGCCGGAAGAAGTCATTGACTTTGCTACCCGTACCGGTTGCGACAGCCTTGCCATCTCTATCGGCACCAGCCACGGCGCTTACAAGTTCACTCCTGAGCAGTGCACCCGTGACCCCAAGACCGGCAAGCTTGTTCCCCCGCCCCTCGCATTTGACGTTCTCCATGAGATTGAGAAGAAACTCCCCGGCTTCCCTATCGTTCTCCACGGCTCCAGCTCCGTTCCCCAGGAGTATGTAGACATCATCAACGAGCTTGGCGGCAAACTCCCGGATGCAGTTGGTATTCCTGAGGAGCAGCTCCGTGAGGCTTCCAAGAGCGCAGTTTGCAAGATCAACATTGACTCTGACAGCCGTCTTGCCATGACCGCCGCTATCCGCAAGGTCTTCCACGACAAGCCCGGTGAGTTTGACCCTCGCAAATACCTTGGCCCCGCCCGCGACGAGATGAAGAAACTCTACATCCACAAGATTGTGAACGTTCTTGGCTCCAACGGCCAGGCATAGCGTGGAGCTAATCTACTGATTAGTAAGCAATTAACAAAAAGTGGGTACCTGAATTCAGGTACCCACTTTTGCGTTACTCGCTGATTATCAGCTATTTGTCTCCACGCTGTTTTACGTGCCTGCTGGGCGACGAGTGCGGTGGTCGTGTTCCTTGAGTTCATCATTGTTAGCATAGTTAGCCAAGAAGTCCTTCCACTATTACCGAAATATTAGCCTCACCAATCAGAATATCAATAATTTGCGTTTTTTCCTGTTTTATTGTATGTTTGTGATATCATATGTCGCCAAGTATAGTAAAAAAGATAGCAATTGTGTTAACCGGTGACAGAATTTAATATGAAAAAAGGGAACAAGGTAGGGCATGCCGTTTTTTCTTTGGTCGGAGCACTTCTCTTAATGGGGATTTGCTACGTCTTTGACAATAATCCCTATCCTTATGGTGAAAGCACGAAATCACTCACCTTCATTGAGTCTTTGATTCAGCAACGCAATCGTAAGTCTCCTAATTTTGACGATGTGCTTTTTTTGAATACGGAGTATGATTTGGAGTTTGTTTCTTCATGGAAAGGGAAAGAGGTGATAACAAATAGGGGCAGGCTTGTACAAGTCCTCTCGGATATACAGCAGGCTGAGTATCGGCATGTTTTTTTGGATATCCGTTTGGAGAATAATTATAAAACTGCAAGTGATTCAGCCCTTTGCAAAGAAATACGCGGGATGGGTGATGCTTTGACATTTGCCAAACAATGGGATGTAAAGAATAATCGAGATGTTCCTCTTATAGATTCAAACCTTGTTAGCCAGGCTGCTTATTGCGACTTTACTTATTCAGGGGTAAATAGTTCTTTTCAACGCTATCAGTTTATCCAGCATTATGGCTTGTCTGCTCCTCTCAAAATTTATCAGAGGTATGACGGACACACAATTAATCCTCACAATATATGGTTTTGGAAGAATGCTTATTACACAGATAATGGTAGACTCTGTCTGAATTCACTATTTATAACTATTCCAGAAGACTTTTCTGATACTCGCTATAGGATGTCTGGCATTCCCAAATACTATAACTTAACACAAGATTTCTACGGAGATAATGCTGGACTTACGCCGAGAGACTTTCAAATAATGTGTGATGGAAAATTATTAGTTATTGGGAATTTTAAAGAAGACGTTCACGACACATATTTAAACAAACAACCGGGACCTTATCTCAATTATCTTGCATTCGACAGCTTACGGTCAGGAAAACACATTATTCCCTTCTGGTATCTGGTTGTTGTTTTACTGGTTTTCTCCATAACTCTTTTCCAGATTACAGAGCAAACAAAGTTCATAGAATACCTTCCTTTCGTGGCCAAGTCGAAATTCCTGCGTTTTTTATTAACACTCGTTGGTTATACTGCTCTTTTAAGTGTTCTTAGCATAATCACTTATTCGATATTTGGGCGTGTAGTGGCTGTTTTTATCCCTACGTTGTACTTTTCCATAGTTGACCTTTTTTATCGATACAAGCGCTATGACTAGTCTAAAACCATATATCTTACGCATAATTACATTGGTTTCGGCTCTTTTAGTCGGATTTAACTTGCTCTCCCAAACGAATGATCAGACATTCAAGATATCAAAAGTCATCTCTGGGAGAGGTACAATAACCATCGATAAAAAACCTTGCGGAGAAAGAGATGTTATCAAAGGGGACGCTATAATTGAATGGGGTTCCGATGATGATGAGATGTTCTATGCAAGAGGCTTGACTACGGGAAAGCCATACGTTTTTTCTAAGGAGGCATTTAATAGTAAGGGAGTTCGTACGATCAAAGGTTTTCTTCGAACGGGTACATTGTCATATAGAGCGACACTTGATATCGTAAAGTCTACGGAAACAGATAGAGAAAAATTTCCACTTAAAAGACTGGCTATGATTGTCGGCAATTCCAATTATGAATGGGAGGCCAACCTAAATAATCCTATTAGCGATGCCACATCCGTATCAAAGAAGCTCCTTTCGTTGGGCTTCGATGTAATAACATTGTATGATGTCAGTTTAGTTGAATTCAATGATGCCTTCGATTATTTCTACAAGCAGGCAGGGAAGTACGAGGTGACATTGTTTTATTATGCCGGGCATGGGATTCAAGACGGGAATATTAGTTATCTCGTACCTTGTGATGTAGATACAGCATACCCAACATGTAAAGGTTCTCTTATAAACGTCGCAACAATTGAGATATTGGCCCTTAATTCAAAGTGTGAGAATAATCTTTTCTTCATTGATGCCTGTAGGGATAGTAAGGTGTCGTGGAGCCGTGGAGGCGAAGAAGACGTTAAAATTGAGGTCGATCCTGGGATAGGTCTTATGTTTTCTACGGGAAAAGGTGTAAGAGCATATGATAATTTTGCCGAAGCGATCGGTCATAGCCCATTTGCTGATGCTTTTTTAAGGATAATCGGAGCCCCTGGTGAATCATTATCCACCGCGATGGATAATATTCGCTATGATGTCATTAAGCATACGTCTATCCAAGAGCCAGAAAGATACCAAGATCCAGTATTTCAGAATAGACTAAAAATCCCGTTTTATTTCAAACAAGGTATTTCTTGGGGTAGCATTTTGGTGACAAGTAATCCTCAAGGGGCCGATATATGGTTGAATGGTATAAATACCGGAAAAGTTACCCCTGCTTTTTTAGACAATGTCACTTTGGGAAGTCATGTTGTAAAATTGACACAAACTGGTTATAATGGTGCAACTGAAAATGTCTCTGTTACATCGGATAAAACCGTTACCATTGAGATGACTCTTTCTAAGATAGGAGGAACAGCAACATCTGGCGCTAACAGTATTCGTCGGGAATCTTCTTATGGCGTGGAGAACGGTCATGAGTGGGTAGACTTAGGTCTCCCATCAGGGACCAAATGGAGCACCTGTAACATAGGCGCATCTATCCCGACATCGAATGGTAATTATTACGCTTGGGGGGAAACGAACACAAAGTTGGAGTATTCATGGGAGAGTTACCATTTTCGGACTAGTGGAAATAAATATGATAATGTCCGTTTCAGTAAGTATAATACGGACAACGACCGTGGAACGGTAGATAATAAAACGGAGTTGGATTCAAGTGATGACGCCGCATACGCCAATTGGGGCGGGAAGTGGCGTATGCCAACAAATACACAGTGGGAGGAGTTGATGGCCCAGTGCACCTGGTCATGGATAGGAAGCGGTTATAAGATAACTGGACCTAATGGCAAGAGCATAACTCTTCCTGCCGCAGGCTATCGTGGGGAAGAGTCACTTTACGATGTTGGTTCCCGCGGTAACTATTGGTCGTACTGTCTCTATACAGGTTCAACGCCTCATGCTGGGTCTTTGTATTTTGCCCAAGACAAGGTTGAGAGTGGTGGTACTTTCCGCTGCTACGGGCGCTCTGTCCGTCCAGTCATAGATAATAGCCATCAGGATAACAATAAGAAAGGTTCTTTAATTAATGTTGACATGAATTGTTCTTTCCAGCCGGAAGGAGGAAAGAAACTCGTTTTAAGTGATACACATCTCATGTCTTACAGCGTACCTGTGGAATATGCATGGCTTACTGCAACAATATCAAGCAATGGTTTGTCCCTGTCATGTTCAGCAAACGAGTCTTCAAGCGAAAGAACCGCATATTTAACTGTTTTGTCGGCTGACAAGGTTGTCGGAATACATGTTATACAGGCTGCTTCGCGTCGTGATTCGGCAATACGGAATGATAATGCCAATAAAAGCGAAATTAATGAAAGCCAAGGCGAAGAAATTGGACATGAATGGGTGAATCTAGGTCTCCCTTCCGGAACTAAATGGGCTACGTGCAATCTGGGGGCATCCAGCGCTACGGAGAATGGGAATTACTATGCTTGGGGAGAAACGAGTACAAAAGCGAAGTACTCTTGGGAAACCTATCGTTTTAGGACTAGTGGTAACAGTTATGAAGATGTCCATTTCAGCAAGTATAATACGGAAAGTTGGAGGGGGATAGTTGATAATAAGGACGAGTTGGAGTTAGGCGATGATGCGGCCCACGCCAATTGGGGAGGGAAATGGCATATGCCCACCAAGGCTCAGTGGGAAGAATTAAAAGAGAAGTGTAAATGGTCTTGGACGGGGCGAGGATATAAGGTGACGGGGCCTAATGGGAAATACATAACTCTTCCTGCCGCTGGCTTTCGTCTCAGAAATTCAACATGCGAGGTGGGCAGCATGGGGTTCTATTGGTCTTCATCTCTCAATTCGGGTTTCCCGTGCATCGCGTGGGACATGCACTTTTATAACGAAAATTACTCTGTGTTCTATTACTACTATCGTAATTACGGTTACTCCGTCCGCCCAGTAATAGAATAGGGTCATACCGGGGTTGTTCACCTGCCTAAGTTCACGGTGATGTGGGTCTGTGTTTTATCCGTACTTGCGTCGTTTTTTGCTCACACTGCTCCTTCCGCAACTGAAAACCCGCATTTTGGGCCAAAAATGACGGTTTTGAGTTGTGTCGGCGGGTTTTCAGTTATAGGCTGATGCCATCAGTTGCAAGAAAAGCGTATTATTTGTAAATTTGCATCCGCTTTTTAGAACAATTATGGGTAGAATCATATTGACCGGAGACCGTCCCACCGGCAAACTTCATCTGGGACATTATGTAGGCAGTCTGCGCAACCGCGTGCTGCTGCAGAACGAGGGCAATTTTGACCGCATGTTTGTTTTCATAGCAGATGTGCAGGCTCTCACAGACAATGCAGACAACCCGGAGAAGGTGCGTCAGAACATCATTGAAGTGGCACTGGACTACCTGTCATGCGGCCTGGATCCAGAAAAGGTTACTATTTTCATCCAGAGCCAGATTCCGGAGCTTCATGAGATGACTCAGTTCTTCTCCAACCTGGTCACTGTTCAGCGCCTTCAGCGTAACCCCACCGTGAAAACGGAGATGGCAATGCGCGGCTTTGAGGGCGGCGCTACGGACGACAACAAGCGCGGCCTTCCAGTGGGCTTTTTCACCTATCCCATATCCCAGGCTGCAGACATCTGCGCCTTCAAGTCCACCACAGTTCCTGTAGGCGAGGACCAGGAGCCCATGATTGAGCAGTGCCGTGAGATTGTACGCAGTTTCAATGGCACTTACAACTGTGATGTTCTGGTAGAGCCGGAAATTCTGCTACCCAGCAACCTGGTTTGCCGCCGCCTTCCCGGAACGGACGGCAAGGCCAAGATGAGTAAGTCCCTTGGTAACTGCATCTATCTGTCAGATCCCCGTGAAGAGATGGAAAAGAAAGTGAAGGGCATGTTCACGGATCCCGGACACCTGAGAGTGGAAGATCCCGGTAAGGTAGAGGGTAATACTGTATTTACATATCTTGATGCCTTCTGTGAACCCGGAGACTTTGAGAAGTATTGGCCGGACTATAAAAACCTTGATGAACTCAAGGAGCACTACCGCCGTGGCGGCCTTGGAGACATGAAGTGCAAGAAGTTCCTCATCAATGTGCTTAATGACCGTCTGGAGCCTATCCGTGAGCGCCGTCACGCTTATGAGCAGGACATTCCCGCCGTATATGAGATTCTCCGTAAGGGTTCTGCCGCCGCCCGTGAGGTTGCAGCCCAAACCCTTCACCAGATGAAGGACGCCATGAAGATCAATTACTTTGACGACGCCGCTCTTATTGCAGAGCAGGCCGCAAAATACCGTGGAGACAAGTAATTGACCTACAGCATATTACACAAAAGTGGGTACCTGAAATCAGGTACCCACTTTTGCATAACTTGTTGATTGTTAGCTATTTGTCTCCACGGCGTTTACCGTACCACCAGAAGAACAGAACTCCTGACAGCACAAAGGTTCCAATGCCAATCCACGGGGCAAGACCTAATGGAAGGCGGAAGCCAATCTTATCTACCAGGATGAACGCAACGCACACTGCCGTCATGAACATTGAAGGCAGCAGGGTTATCAGATATGCGGGTGCCGGGCGCTTAAGCGCCAGATAGACCGTGGCAGTCCATAGCATGAAGGCGGCAAGGGTCTGGTTGCTCCAGCCAAAGTAACGCCAGATTACGTTGAAGCCGTTTGCATCGGCAATATTGTACCAAAGCAGGATGGCCGACAAAGCAAACACTGGGACGGCAATCCACAGACGCTTGTGCATGGCCTTTTGCTCCAGGTGAAGGAAGTCTGCAATGATAAGGCGGGCACTGCGGAAAGCGGTGTCTCCGGAAGTGATGGGAGCGGCAACTACGCCAAGGATTGCCAGGACGCCGCCAAGGATGCCCAGCCAGCTTTCAGAGACCTTGGTCACCACTGTAGGAGCTGCGGCCGATAGGCTTGAGCCTACCTCCTGGGCGCCTCCGCTGAAGAAGAACCAGGACGATACAGCAGCCCATATCAATGCCACAAGGCCCTCTGTAATCATAGAGCCGTAAAAGACCGGACGGCCCAGTTTCTCACTCTTTATGCAACGGGCCATAAGCGGGCTCTGGGTAGCGTGGAAGCCTGAAATTGCTCCGCAGGCAATGGTGATGAAAAGGCAGGGAAAAATGGGCTGGTCCTTAAGACCGGCCTGCTGTGACCATCCGCCAAGTCCGTCCCAAATTTCCGGCAGTGAAGGCCATTTGATAAACAGACACACCATAAGCGCTCCGGCCATGAAAAGAAGCGCAAAGGCAAAAACAGGATAAACTTTGCCGATAAGCTTGTCAATAGGCAAAAGCGTAGCCACTATATAATAAAGGAATACAATGCCTACCCACAGCATGATGGATCCGCGGCTGCCGTCTCCGGCAATATCTCCAAGGATGAGCGCAGGGCTGTAAACAAAGACGGTTCCAACCAGAAGAAGCAGTATTACGCTGAATATCAGCATGACAGTCTTGGTGCGCTTGCCAAGATACTCACCCACAAGGTCCGGGAAAGTAGCTCCGCCGTGACGGACAGAGAGCATTCCGCACATGTAATCATGCACCGCTCCGGCAAAAATGCAGCCCAGGACTATCCACAGATAACTTGCCGGGCCAAATTTTGCGCCCATGATTGCGCCAAAGATAGGCCCCGTTCCCGCTATGTTGAGGAACTGAATCATGAACACTTTCCATGTGGGCATGGCAATATAGTCAACGCCGTCTGCCTTTGTGACGGCCGGGGTTTTGCGTGACGGATCCGGAGCAAAAACCTTGTCTACCAATGCACCATAAAAAACATAGCCCAGGATAAGGGCCGCAATACTTAAAAGAAACGATAACATGTCTTACAATTCTTTCCGCTAATTTACTGCTTTTATCCGGAAAAATGAGTATTTTTGAAACAGTTTTAACCCCTCTGCAATGAAAAAAGCTCTTATTCTTGGCCTTGCCATTGTTTCTCTGTTCTCCTGCCGGGAAGCCGGTGGTCCCAAGGAGTTCAATGACTCTTTTGTGAATATCACGGACGTAGTTCCTGACGCAATCCTGGAAATCCGCTATTACGGAACTTATAATTTTGTGGGAGATCGCATTGACGGCTATCTCCAGCCTACAGCTCTCCTTACTAAGGAGGCAGCAGACTCACTGAAGGCGGTAAGCGATGAGGTTAAAGCCCTTGGATACAGGCTCAAGATTTACGACGCATACAGGCCACAGCGTGCCGTAGACCACTTTGTGCGCTGGGCTGCGGATATCAAAGACGTGAGAATGAAGGAGTACTTCTATCCGGACCTGGACAAATCAGTGCTCTTTGAGCAGGAATACATCATGGCAAAGAGCGGCCATACCCGCGGCTCAACCGTTGATCTCACTCTGTTTGACATGAGGGCGGAAAAGGAAGTGGACATGGGCGGAACCTTTGACTGGTTTGGCATAGAAAGTCATCCGGACTTCTGCGGAGACCCTGACAGCGGAGAGTATTCCTACGCTCCCTCTCCCCAGGACCGCGCCATTACAAAAGAGCAGTTTGAAAACCGTCTTATCCTGCGACGTGCCATGCTCCGCCACGGCTTCAAACCTCTTGACAGCGAGTGGTGGCACTTCACTCTGCGCAATGAGCCCTTCCCGGATACGTATTTTGACGTTCCGGTAGAACAACTGTAAAACGGCGTGGAGATAAAATATTGACTATTAGTATATTACATAAAAGTGGGTACCTGAAACTAGATACCCACTTTTACATAAAGTACTGTATGTCAGAACATTAGCTCCACGCGCGCGGCGGCAACGCGGAAACCGCAGTATTACTGCTCATCCGGACCCTGGTCCTGAGGGCCGGGCTGAGGGCCGCCGCCGAAAGGACCCTGAGGGCCACCCTGGAACGGTCCCTGAGGGCCACCCTGGGCACCGGCCTGCTGACCGGCCTGGTACATCTTCTCAAACGCCTTGTTAAGGGCCTCTGAGTACTTGTCAATATCGGCCAGGTTCTGGGCCTTGACAGCCTCCTTAAGAGCGTTGCAGTTGGTCTCCACCTCTGACTTGATATCGGCCGGGACCTTGTCTCCGTTCTCCTTCAGGAACTTCTCTGCCTGGAAGGTGAGGGCGTCTGCGCCGTTGATCTTGTCAATGCGCTCCTTCTCTGCCTTGTCGGCAGCCTCGTTGGCCTTTGCCTCGTCACGCATGCGCTGGATTTCTGCGTCTGACAGGCCGCTGGACGCCTCAATGCGGATGTGCTGCTCCTTGCCGGTAGCCTTGTCAACTGCGCTAACGTTCAGGATGCCGTTGGCGTCAATGTCAAAGGTAACTTCAATCTGAGGCACGCCACGGGGTGCGGGAGCAATGCCGTCCAGGTGGAAAATGCCGATCTGCTTGTTGTCCTTTGCCATAGGACGCTCTCCCTGAAGGACGCGAATCTCTACGCCGGGCTGATTATCGGCCGCAGTGGAGAAGATCTGGCTCTTCTTGGCGGGGATGGTGGTGTTGGACTCAATGAGCTTGGTCATAACGCCGCCCAGGGTCTCGATACCCAGTGAAAGCGGGGTGACATCCAGAAGGAGCACGTCCTTGACGTCGCCTGCAAGCACGCCGCCCTGAATGGATGCGCCAATAGCCACAACCTCGTCCGGGTTAACGCTCTTGTTAGGCTCCTTGCCGAAGAAGTTCTTAACCAGTTCCTGAACGTAAGGGATACGGGTAGAACCGCCAACCAACAGGACCTCGTCAATGTCTGAGGGGTTCAGGTGTGCATCGGCCAGAGCCTGACGGCAAGGGGCGATGCTGCGCTGGAAGAGGGCGTCTGAGAGCTGCTCAAACTTGGCCCTGGTGAGGGTCTTTGCAAGGTGCTTGGGGACGCCGTCCACAGGCATGATGTAAGGGAGGTTGATCTCCGTTGAAGTCTGGCTGGAAAGTTCAATCTTTGCCTTCTCTGCAGCTTCCTTAAGACGCTGGAGAGCCATAGGATCCTTCTTGAGGTCAATTCCGCCGTTCTCTGCGGCAAACTCATGGGCCAGCCAGTCAATGATTACCTGGTCAAAGTCATCACCGCCAAGGTGGGTGTCACCGTTTGTGGAGAGAACCTCAAACACGCCGTCACCAAGCTGGAGGATGGAGATATCAAAGGTACCGCCGCCAAGGTCATACACTGCAACCTTCATGTCCTTGTCCTTCTTGTCAAGGCCGTATGCAAGGGCTGCAGCGGTGGGCTCATTGATGATACGCTTTACATCCAGGCCTGCAATTCGGCCGGCCTCCTTGGTTGCCTGACGCTGAGAATCAGAGAAGTATGCGGGAACGGTGATGACAGCCTCTGTAACCTCCTGACGGAGATATTCCTCGGCCGTCTTTTTCATCTTCTGGAGAATCATTGCCGATATCTCCTGGGGAGTATAGAGCTTGCCGTTAATGTCTACACGGGGAGTGTTGTTTTCCCCACGGGTCACCTTATAAGGTACGCGTGCAACCTCCGTTGCCACCTGATCATAGGTCTCACCCATGAAACGCTTGATGGAGAATACGGTGTTGTTGGGGTTGGTGATAGCCTGACGTTTTGCCGGCGAGCCAATCTTGCGCTCTCCGCCGTCGGTGAAGGCCACCACTGAAGGGGTGGTGCGCTGGCCTTCGTTATTGATGATGACGGTAGGCTGGTTGCCTTCCATCACTGCGACGCAGGAATTAGTTGTTCCAAGGTCGATGCCGATAATTTTACCCATAATATTCTATTTTTAAATTGTTCTGTTTTTAGATTCTTCGCCCTCCAGGGGCTCAGAATGACATTATTAAAATGGCGCCACTCTAATGAGCGACGCCATCCTATTATCTAACTTTGTGCCAGTGCAGGATTACTGCCAAATTGTCATACTCTTTCAAGTCCCTCCCCTCAGGGGAGGGGTTTCGGGAGGGGGTATTGTGAGCAAAAAAGTGCGTGAGCCTGTGGAATGTCAGAATCTCCAACCAAGCGTTAACACCGTATCAATTCCAGTGACAGTAGAAGCCACCACAGGGACCTGTGCCGAAGAGTCCACAAACTTCTCTACATAGTCGTCTCCGTACGTGTAGTGATAATACGGTGCGTAGTAAGTGACAGGCAGGAAGCGCATGCGGACTGCCACATCTGCATAGAAAGAGCCAATGGCGTAACCGGCGCCGAAGCTGACCAGATGGCGGTTCTGCTGCTTACGCTCCTCCTTGGTAAGAGGATCCAGGTACAGTGTTGCCGCACCGTGCTCATCGTATTCCCAGGTAAGCCAGTTTTTCTGCGCTCCAGTTAGGAAGTTGTAACCCACGCGGATGGCAAGGGCCGGAACAGGTTTGAACTCCAGGCCTGCCCTCAGGTAATGGGCAACGCCAAGGGCATCCTTAATATCTGCATTCTGGTCTGTCCAGGGGCCGTCGGTATAGCCGATGTCAGAACGTCCGCGGTAACGGGCATGGGAATAATCGGCCATCTCATAATCAACGCTCAGGACAGCAAAACTGCCAAAGGTATAAGCCGCGCCCACGTTGAAACGGAAGGGCAGGTTAAAGGCGTAAATCCATTCATCCTCAGGACTTGTTGACGGAGAGTAGCTCTTGCCTCTGAGGTCCGTTTCTCCGGACCATGCCAGGCGTGCCTTCATGTTCATCACGGTAGGAGTCTGGACGGCAGCTCCAAGACGGAGGCCTGCCACCGGACGCCACAGAGCGCCCACCTTCATGTAAAGGCCCGTACCGGAAACCCTGTAATTCCTCTTCATAAGAAGGGAGACAAAGGTAGCCTGAGTTTCAACATTATTGCCGTCTATGTACTTGATGGGCGGAAAATCCGAAGGGTCATTGGGCATCTCCTCCCAATATTCGGCATTTGAATACTCCAGAGCAGTTACGCCAAGGTTTGCGCCGATGTAAAACTTATCATCAAAATTGGCGCTTACGTTAAGGACAACGTCGTGCTTGAAACCCTTTGTCTGGTTGCCGTACCGCTGGTAAAGAGGCTTTACAGCCTCAGGCTTGCCACCCACCATTATATCTGTAATGCCGATATAATCTGAGCCGATGGTGTTGATCATTCCGCTGCGGTAAGCGGCCATGGCACTCCAGTCCGGCTGGAAGCCGTGGCCTTCTGCATACCAGTTTCCACCCATGACGTCCGGGCTGTATCCCTGCGCCAGGCTTGCCAGGGAGCCGGAGTAAGAGTTAGGCCCGTAAAGCGTACCGGCAGCCTGCATCTTACTGGTGAAATCATTGGTTGAGTTTGTCATAAAGCCGATGGAAACGCGCTTGAGGCCATGCCTGCGCCCGGTTTCCATATTCATCATGAATCCCATATTTGGGAGCTTTGCCCGTGTATAACCGGTAGTGACGCGGTCTCCGAAGCCGATGGGATCCAGGCCGTCAGTCCCCTGCCCCTGCGCAACAGTTGAAGTGATGGAGAGGCCGGGTGAAATGAAGAACTGCGAATACCCTGCGACTGCACCGCCTGCAGGGTTGATTCCAATGGAACCGGGGTCACCGCCAACGGCCGTAAGGGCATTCCCCATTGCCGTACTGCGTGCAGTGCCGCCGTAAATGTTCTCTGAGAACAGCAAAGCCTGATCCCAGGACTGTGCGGCTGCAGGCAGAGCCAGCGCGGCACATATAAAGAATATCAGTGTCTTTTTCATAATTTACCTGTGGGAAGAAGAACGTGATCCGCTGCTTGAACGGCTGCCGCCTGAGTGGCTGCTGCCTGAATATGAGCGGGAACCGCCGCTGGAGTGACTGCTGCCGGAGTAAGAACGGCTTCCGCCAGAGTAACTGCCAGAAGATGAACGGGAACTGCTGGAAGATGATGAGCGGCTGCTGCCGGAATATCCTCTGGAGTATCCGCCGGAAGAAGAACTGGATGACGACGCAGAGCGTGTGGATGAAGAGCTGCTGCGGTATGAGGAAGAACTTCTGGTTGAAGATGAGCTGCGTGAGGAAGATGCACTCCTTGAAGATGACGTACTACGTGAAGGAGAAACACTTCTGGAGGATGAAGCGCTGTGAGAGTGAGACGCGCTCCGTGAAGGCGAGACGCTCCTTGAAGAAGAAGCACTTCTGGAAGGTGATGCACTGCGTGAAGGAGTAGCGCTGCGTGAAGGTGCAGCGTAACTTCTGGATATGCTGGAAGGCCTTGAAGAAGTTGAACGCGTTACGCCGGTGCTTCTTGTCCCGCTGCCGGAAGCCCTGGCAGTGCCAACGCTGCGGGGAGCGCCAAGCCCCCTGGAAGAGCCCACGCTGCGGGAAGACCCGCCGATGCTTCTGGGTGCACCGGAAACGTTACCCCTTGCATGGCCAGCCCTTGCAGGACGGTCATTCATCCAGTGATACCGGCTGTGTCCGTGGTGCGGATAATACCATGAGTAGTAGTGGTGGTGGTAGTAAGGCCTGTAGTACCAGGAATCGTAATACCATGACCTCAAATACCATGAATGGTTGTAGTACCAGGGATCATAGCAATACCACGGGTCCCAGTAACTGTAATACCATGAGCTGTAGTACCAGGGCCTGTAATACCAGCGCGGTGCGTACCAGCTATAGTAGTTATACCCCCAGGGCGAGAGATAATAACTGCCATAGGGATAGTTCCACGCCCATGACGGAGTTTCATTGAGCAGGATTACAGTTTGGTTTTGTGCCGGCGCCACGTAGGTGGTGTCTCCGGAATTGATTATATATGCAGGTGAAGACTTGGTATCCGCAAGGAGATTGTCCATCTCCTCCCCTTCCGGAACCACTTCCTGCGCAACAGTAGGTTTGGTATAATACAGGCCGTCGTCATAGCTCAGTGTCTGAACCTGACCAAGAGAGCCGCACGACAGCGCGGCAAAGCCGGCCGCTATGTAAGCTAAGAATCTCTTTTTCATAATAGAGCCTCCTATATCTAAAAATTTAGTATCTTTGTGCCGATAAAAAAGGGCACCAAATGGGCGTAGCCGCAATTATTATACCAGCGGAACGCCATCCACGTGACAATAATACGGACAAAATAGAAAAAAAACAATAAATTTTATGGCAAAAGAGGTAACTAAAAGGGAAGAGAACTACTCCCAGTGGTACAATGACCTTGTTGTGAAGGCAGACCTGGCAGAGCAGAGCGCAGTGCGAGGATGCATGGTCATCAAGCCCTACGGCTACGCTATCTGGGAGAAAATGCAGAGCATCCTGGACGGCATGTTCAAGGAAACCGGCGTAAAGAACGCCTACTTCCCCCTGTTTATACCCAAGAGCTTCTTCAGCCGTGAGGCAGAGCATGTGGCCGGATTCGCAAAAGAGTGCGCAGTGGTCACGCACCACCGCCTGATGAACGACCCTAACGGCAACGGCATAGTTGTAGACCCGGATGCAAAACTTGAGGAAGAGCTCATTGTCCGTCCTACGTCAGAAACCATCATCTGGAATACCTACAAGAACTGGATTCACAGCTGGAGAGACCTCCCCATCCTGTGCAACCAGTGGTGCAACGTAGTGCGTTGGGAGATGCGCACCAGACTTTTCCTTCGCACCGCGGAATTCCTTTGGCAGGAAGGGCACACCGCCCATGGCACAGCCCAGGAGGCAGAAGCCCGCAAGGAGCAGATGGTGAACGTTTATGCCAAGTTTGCACGTGAGATCATGGCTCTACCCGTGGTAGTCGGCCATAAGAGCCCCGGAGAGCGCTTTGCCGGCGCCCTGGACACCATGACAATAGAGGCCCTCATGCAGGATGGCAAGGCTCTTCAGGCCGGCACGTCCCACTTCCTGGGCCAGAACTTCGCAAAGAGCTTTGATGTTCAGTTCACCAACAATGAAGGCAAGCAGGACTACGTCTGGGCCACTTCCTGGGGCGTGAGCACCCGCCTTATGGGCGCCCTTATCATGGCCCACGGAGACGACAACGGCCTTGTCCTCCCCCCTGCCCTGGCTCCTATCCAGGTAGTCATGGTTCCCATCTACAAGTCAGAGGAAGAGCGTAACGCCGTCCTTGACAAGATGTATGAGCTCAAGAAAGCCCTTGAAGCAAAGGGCCACAGCGTAGAGATTGACGACAGGGACACCCTCCGTCCGGGCTTTAAGTTTGCCGAATGGGAGCTCAAGGGCGTTCCCGTACGCCTTGCCATGGGTCCCCGTGACCTTCAGAACGGCACCGTGGAGGTAGCCCGCCGTGACACGCTTGAGAAGATTTCTGAGCCGCTTGAGGGCCTTGAGGACAGAATCATCGGCCTTTTGGATGACATTCAGAAGAATATCTACAACAAGGCACTGGCCTTCCGTGACGCTTCCATCCGCAAGGTGGATACCTGGGAAGATTTCAAAGTTGAAATTGAAAAGGGTGGCTTCCTCCTCTGCCACTGGGACGGCACTGCAGAAACAGAGGCCCGCATCCAGGAAGAGACCAAGGCTACCATTCGCTGTATCCCAGTAGACAGCGCCGTTTGCATGGAAGAAGGCAAGTGCATCTATACCGGCAAGCCTTCGCACCAGAGAGTATTGTTTGCAAGATCCTATTAATATGAAAAAGATATTCACCGTTTTAGCAATGTCGCTGGTGGCCGGATGGGCCGCCTTCGGCCAGGATACCCAGGATGCTGCGGCAGAGGCTGCAGCCGCACTCAGCGCCGCGGAGGATGCCCCCGCTCCCGTTGAAAAACCCAAATACTGGAACACTACGCTCCTGACAAACATCAACTTCGGCCAAAGCTTTCTGTCACACTGGGTGGCCGGCGGTTACAACACCGTATCCCTTGCCGGAAACATTGACGCCGGCATCAATTACGCCAAAGGCAAGGCTCTCTGGACCAACCGCCTGCAGCTGGACTACGGCGGAATGTACAGCGCAGACAAGCCCATCTTCCAGAAGACCAAGGACCGCATCTATTTTGAGTCAAAGTTTGGTTATGAGACTCCGGTGCGCCACCTGAGCTATTCCGCCGCTCTTGATTTCAAGACCCAGTTCGGGGACAATTATGACTATAAGAGCCCCACTGACGCACAGTTTGCAGAGTTCCCTGACAACCCCGCAGCTGCTTGGAGGGAAGCCGCCAAGAACAACCTCAAGTCCGGCCTGTTTGCTCCCGCATACATCAACCTGGGTCTTGGTGCCCTGTGGACTCCGGCTCCCTGGTTCTCACTCAACGTAGCACCCCTGACCGGCGGCGTGGTGATTGTATCCAACCCTACCCTCAGGAACACCTACGGCATGGATCTGAGGGACAACACTTACGGAGATCCAACCGCCAAGGAATCAAAAGATGCTGCTATTGCCGCAGGAGACTTGGTCGCTTTCAGGTCATGCCGCTTTGAACTTGGTGCCCAGATTAAGGCGGACGCTTCCTGGGTAATTAACGACAATTTCTCCTACACCACTCAGGTTGCCCTCTTCTATAACTACCTCAAACCCACCGTAGAGCCCCGTATCACATGGGACAACAAGGTGTTCTGGAAACTTGCCAAGTTCTTTGCCCTTACCCTCTCCACAAACCTCATCTATGACCCGTTGGTGAAACTCACGGACAAGGATGGCAATCTCATCAACGCCGGAACCAAGAACGAGGGAAAAGGCGTACAGTTCAAGGAGTATCTGGAGTTCGGCTTCACCTACACAATTTCGCACAAGCACTGATGCTTCTTGTTGCAGTCAGCGGAGGCATAGATTCAATGTGCCTGGCCCAGAAGGTTCGTCTTAGCGGCGAACCTTTTGCCATTGCGCACTGCAACTTTGGGCTCCGCGGAGCAGAATCTGACGGGGATGAGGCATTTGTTCGGGAGTGGGCGTCATCGGCCGGGGTTACATGCCATGTGAAGCGTTTTGACACATCGGTGTATGCTGCCGCGGAGGGCATTTCCGTGGAAATGGCAGCCCGGCGCCTCCGCTATCACTGGTTTGGGGAACTGTGCCGGGAGCATGGCTACGCCGCCGTTGCCGTGGCGCACAATGCCAATGACAATGCCGAGACCCTTATCCTTAATTTATTGCGCGGGACGGGCGTGCGCGGAATCCTGGGCATGAAGCCCTCCGGCTTTATCCCGGACCCTGACTTTGCCGATGTGCCTTTGCTGCGTCCCCTGCTGGGCATGACACGCGCAGACATTGAGGCCTTTGCCGCAGAGCAGGGCTTGCAATGGCGCGAAGATCACACCAACTTGGAGAACGACTTCAAACGCAACAAGATACGCAACCTGGTGTTCCCGGTTTTTCGTGAAATCAACCCCCGCTTTGTGGAGGTTCTGAACAGGGATATGGAGCGGTTTGCGGAAGAACTAGGACCGGCAGTGGACCTGGTCCAAGGAGTTTTTGGACGCGGTCCAATTTCAGGTGCTGGACCAGGTCCAAGCAGTGTGGCCCAGAATAGCCTCAGTGGCACAGTAGCTGGACCAGGTCCAAGGGGTAAAAGTGGACCGCGTCCAAATGTTGCGCAGACCGCGTCCCAAAATAGCCTGAACCAGGTCCAAGGGGGAGAATTCTCCATCACAAAAGAACCTTGGGACGGGACACAGCCGGTGAAGCAACCTGTGGGCACTCTTGTTCTGGACGCAGACAAGGCCGGGGATTACTTTGAAGGCCGATGGGAGAGCGGAGACTGGATTAAGCCCTTGGGTGCTCCGGGCCGCAAGAAAATGCAGGACTGGTTCACGGACCACCACATCCCCGCAGACGAAAAACCCTTCATCCCCCTTCTGAAAAGCACCCGTGACCCGCACCACATCCTGGCCGTAATCCCCTACTGCATAGACCACTCCGTACGCGTCACTTCACGCACACAACGCATTCTTCGAATCAGTTCTTCCGAAAGTTAAACTACACTTTGGGCCTTCTGGGGCAGTTTTTGTGTTTTACCCCCTGTCATGGGAGTAGGGTAAACCGCAGCACCCCAAAGCAGAAGGCGTATAAGAGGGGTTGGTGAGTTTTAAGTTTCGGATACCAGCCAAATGAGGGAGTCCGGGCCTTCGTTGAAAAGGAGGTCCAGGACAGAGAGGCCGGGGGTGAAGCCGCCCATGCGGTCCCGGAACACCTGGTAGTAGGGACGGGCCAGGCCAAGGTCCTGCAGAACGGTGTCGGGGCGTTTGGGATGAATGACGTAGCGGTAGTCATCCGCCGGCGGGGAAGATGGGGCCGGGGCAGAGGGGACCGCCAGAACCACGGGGGCCGATATGGCCGATGCCGCCGGAGACGCCACGGAGGCCGATGGAGCAGAGGCCAGAGCAGCCGGGACCGAATAGGACGTTGTAGGAATAAGCTTGCATGCAAGGTGCAGACGGTCCAGGCACCACCGGATCAATGACAGATTGAGATCCCACAGTGCCGAAGGCCTGGAATCCAGGACACCAAACAGACCGTCACGGTAGTACTCATAGAAAGCCGAGGTCTCGTATGCGGTATCAAGCGCGCGCTGAGTACGCACAACCCACGGCGTGGAATAGTCCACAAGCACATCCCGTATAGCCCAGGAGGCGCCATGCACGACCGGCACCTGTAGCATCTGGACACCCTGCGGCCCAAGGATGTAACAGCGGTTGCGGTAACTTTGCTTCTGATAGTTCTCACATGCCTCAAGCAGGACGGAAGACGGCAAAACCCTGTCCGGAGACAGGGTCATATTGCGTGCCGCAAGTGCAAACCACTGAAGCGGCGGAAAGTATGCGGTAGAAAGAAGCACTTACTTGCGGCGGGGCTTGGGTATGATGCCGCGCGGAGACTCACGCACAAACTTGACAATGGTGTCACGCTCCTGAGACTGAGGGAAGTTAGCCTCAATGAAGTCAAGGGCCTGGCTTACGTTCATACCTTTAAAATATATGGTATCGTAGATGTCCTTGATAAGGTTCACTTGCTCTTCCGTGAAGCCGCGGCGCAGAAGCCCCACCCTGTTCACGCCCTCAAAGCTGATGGGGTCACGGCCTGCCAGCACATAGGGAGGAACGTCCTTGGAAAGTTTTGCAAAGGCTCCCACAAAAGCGTGTGTACCTACGCGGCAAAACTGATGAGAACCGGACTTGCCGCCCATGATACCCCAGTCATGAACGTCAGTTTCACCTGCCAAGCCAACGTAACTGACTATGATGCAGTGGTTTCCAATGGTGCAGTCATGTGCAATGTGAGCGTAGGACATGATAAGGGTGTCACTGCCTATCCTGGTAGTGCCCTTGCCGCTGGCCTTTGTGCCACGGTTGATTGTTGCACACTCACGGATATTCACGCGGTCCCCTATCTCCACCCAGGATTCCTCTCCTTCAAACTTGAGGTCCTGAGGGATGGCTCCCACAACTGCGCCGGGGAATACTGTGCAGTTTTCTCCTATACGCACGTGATTATATATGGTAGCGTTATTGAAGACCTTGGTGTTGGCGCCAATAGTGACGTCCTTGTCTATGAATGCGAAAGGTCCCACCTCCACACCGTCTCCTAAAACGGCGTCGGGGTGCACACATGCCATTGGATGAATCTTTATCATAGCTTGTTATTTAATCATTGCGCGAAGCGCTTTTGCAAACTTGGTATTGAGGGCATGACCCGGCTTGAAGGCCGTAACGCGGGCGTTTACATAACCGCCGCACAGCCTGAGGTCTCCCAGAAGGTCCAGCAGTTTGTGGCGGCCGCACTCGTCCGGGAAGTGGAGCTTGAGGTTGTTCAGATAGCCGTCGTCCGTGACGTGAAGGTCCGGAAGGTTGAACAGCTGGGATACCCATTTGAGCTGCTCCTCCGTAGCCTCATGCTCTACAATCACTATAGCGTTGTCCAGGTCTCCGCCCTTGATGAGATTGTTACGGTACAGGTGCTCAATCTCATGGAAGAAGCAGAAAGTACGGCTGGGGGCAATCTCAGTGGCATAATCCACGCTTGGATCCCAGTGGACATTTTGTACGCCGATAATACGGGAGCCAAAGTCCACCGTCACATCCACGGAAGGGGCCGATGCCGGCTCTACCTTTATCCATGAGCCGCTGAACTCATCACTGAGTTCCAGCGTGTCCTTGATTTCCAGGAATTTGCGAGGAACGCCCTGGTTCTGGAGACCATCGGCCAATATTGCCTCTACAAAGTAGCGGGCGCTGCCGTCCATGATGGGAACCTCAATATTGTCCAGTTCTACTATGGCGTTATCTACGCCAAGGCCTGTGAAACAGGACATTATGTGCTCTATGGTTACAGCCAGAGTTTCCCTGTGGGAGATGGTTGTACTGCGGGCGGTGTTGGTGACATTGTCTGCAATTGCGCGGATGACGGGCTTGTTCTTAAGGTCTGTACGGCGGAAGACAATGCCTGAATCCGGCAAAGCGGGCATAATTTTCATATGGGCATACGTACCCGTATGAAGGCCCTTACCCTCAAAGTAATAGCTCTTTTTTAATGTATGCTGGTTCTTACGCAAAATTGCTATCTCCGCTTAAAGTTTGCAAAGATAGCAATTAATGTGGAATTCTCAAAACGGGGCTATTCCTCTGCCTGGCGCTTGAAAATTGCGTATGCCTTCATGTACTGCTTGACGGGTATCACAGGAGAGCCCACAAGGACTTCCCCTTCCTTTCTGATATTGCCGATTACGCCGCCTTGCGCACAAATGGTGGTATGGTCTGCAATTTTGACATGGCCCGTCACGCCCACCTGGCCTGCAAGGATGCAGTACTTGCCAATCTGGGTGGAGCCGGCAATGCCACACTGAGCCGCCATGGCCGTATGGTCCCCGATGATTACGTTGTGCGCAATCTGGCAAAGGTTGTCTATGCGCACGCCGTTGCCGATGATGGTAGATTCCATCTGGGCGCGGTCCACAGTGGTATTGGCTCCAATTTCAACGTCGTTGCCGATTACCACGTTTCCAAGATGCTCTATCTTTTCCCAGCTTCCGTCCGGACGCTGTGCGTTGCCAAAACCGTCGGCCCCAATCACTACGCCGCTGTGGAGGATGACATTGTTGCCTATCACCATGCCGGGATAAATGCGCACGCCGGGATAGAAGATGCAATTGTTGCCGATTGTGCAGTTTTCCCCGATGTACACGTGTTCATGGATGACGGTATTGTCACCCACCACGGTGTGGCGGCCCACATAGGAGTAGTCCCCAAGGTACACCTTCTTGCCGAACTTTGTGGAAAGGAACCACCTGGCCCTGAGGCTGCGGTGACGCTTGGCTTTCTTCTTTTTATCGGCCACGTACTTTAGGAGTTCCGCTATTGCCGTATAGGCATTCTCCACTCTCACAATAGTGGGCGTAACGGGCTCCTTGGGCTGGAAATCCTTGCTCACTATAAGAATGGAGGCCTTGCTGGTGTAAACAAAAGGCTCGTACTTGGGGTTGGCAAAGAAGCTCAGTGTGCCGGGCTTGCCATGTTCTATCTTGGCAAACTTGGTTGCCTTTGCATTATCGTCCCCCTCAACGCTGCCTTTCAGGAGTTGGGCTAAAAATTTTGCACTTAATTCCATACTATATAAGCGGTTCGGCCGTCATTGCGGCGGGCTGCGGGATTCCCATGAGCTTGAGGATGGTGGGAGCCACGTTGCAGAGGGCGCCGTCCTTGACCTGCTTCACCTCAGGGGCGTTAATCACCACAAACTGAACGGTATTCAGGGAATGGGCCGTGTTGGGCGTACCATCCTGGTTCACAGCAAAGTCTGCGTTTCCATGATCTGCGGTGAGGAGCACCACATAATCCTTTGCAATAGCCTCTTCCACGACCTTGCCTACGAGCTTGTCAATGCAGGTGACAGCGCTGGTGATTGAGGTGTAAACTCCGGTATGGCCAACCATATCTCCGTTTGCAAAGTTGAGGATAATCATATCCTGCTTGCCGCTGCGGATCTGGTCTATAAGTTTTTCTGCCACCTCAGGGGCGCTCATCTGGGGAAGGATGTCGTATGTGGGCACCTTGGGGCTGTTAACTAGGATGCGGTCCTCGTTCTCAAAGACGGTTTCACGGCCGCCGTTAAAGAAGAAGGTCACGTGGGCGTATTTCTCTGTCTCTGCTATACGCAGCTGATGCTTTCCGGCCTTGGAAACGGTCTCTCCAAGGGTGTCCTGCACCAGTTCCTTGTCAAAGAGGATGTGAACGCCGGTGAAGGAGGCGTCGTAGGGAGTGAGGCAGCAGTAGTAGAGCGGAATGGTGTGCATTCCCTCCTCCGGCATATCCTTCTGGGTAAGGGCGGCGGTGAGCTCACGAGCGCGGTCGTTGCGGAAGTTGTAGAAGATAACGGCATCCCCTTCCTCTATGGTAGCAAGCGGCTTGCCGTTCTCCGTGACCACGATAGGCTTGATGAACTCATCAGTGACATCGGCGTCATAGCTTGCCTGGATACCCTCCTGGGCCGATGCAAAAGCGGCGCCTTTTCCTTCTACAAGGAGGTCATAGGCTTCCTTCACGCGGTTCCAGCGCTTGTCTCGGTCCATGGCGTAGAATCGGCCGCAAACAGATGCCACCTTACCGGTAGTCTGGGCCATCTTTTCCTCCAACTCCTTCACAAAGCCAAGGCCGCTGCGGGGGTCCGTGTCACGGCCGTCCATGAAAGCGTGGACATAGACTTTGTCAAGGCCTTCCTCCTTAGCTACGCGGAGGAACTCATACACATGGTCCAGGGAGCTGTGAACGCCGCCGTGGGATGTAAGGCCCATGAGGTGGAGCTTTTTCCCGGACTTCTTCACATAGTCATAAGCGGCCTTTATCTCCTTGTTTTCCAAGAGCTTATGCTCACGGCAGGCGATGTTTATCTTTACAAGGTCCTGATAAACCACGCGGCCGGCGCCAAGGTTCATGTGGCCAACCTCACTGTTTCCCATCTGGCCGTCCGGCAGACCTACGTATTCACCGCAGGCCTGAAGGTGGCCGTAAGGGTATTTTTCACGCAGGGCGTCAATGTTGGGCGTGCCCTGGGTCCAAATTGCGTTAGAGTAGTCATGGCGGCCTTCTCCCCAGCCGTCAAGAATCATTAGAAGTACTTTTCTGTTCATTTTTCTGAATATTATTCTGCTGCGGGGGCGGCAGGAACTTCAATTTCCTGCTGCGCGTCAATATGTAACTGGGCGCCCTCGGCCTTTGCTGCGGCGGCCTCTGCCTTGGCGGCTGCTTCTTCCGCTGCCCTCTGAGCCTTCAACGCCTCTTCCTGCTTGTCAACCAGTTTCTGCTCTTTCTTAAGGTCTTTCTTGCTCTGGGCCACATCCTTTTTGGCGTTCTTCACATCCTTTTTGGCCGATGCAATGTCCTTCTTTGCCGCCGCAATTTCTTTCTTGAGGGTGTCCATGGTCTTCTTGTTCTGGTTCACCTTGGTCTGAGCGTCCTTGTAATCCTTCTTTGCGGCATTGTGATCATTGACATAACCCTTCAGCTCTTCCTCAAGGGCCTTGATGGCCTCTTTGTCGGCAAGATCAATCTTTCCGTCATCCATCTTGCGGGTCTTTTTCTCAAGCTTGAGGGCGTCTTTCTTTGCCTTTACCACATCTCCCTTGGCTTTGACGGACTGCTTGAGGACATTAAGGGATTTGCGTCCCTGGTTGTACTGGTCCTTTGCCTTGTCGTACTGCTGCTGGAGTTTGTCAATGCGGTTCTGGCTCTGGTAGATTTGCTTATCTGCCTTGCGCTGTGTGTCAGTAAGGTTCTTCTGTGCCTGATTGAGGTCCTGACGGGCGCTCTGAACGCCATCCCTGTTCACCTGGGCCTGTGCGCTGCCAACAGAAACGGCAAGCGCTGCAAAAACTGCAATAAAAAGTCTGAGATGATTCATAATACCTTATTATTATCATGCAAATTTAAGCATTTTTTTCATATTTGTCTCCACCGCCCCACCGGTTGGCCGCCAAGTCGCTCATAATCAACAACTTCCCATACTTAGGGTGCACTTGCAGGTGCACCCTAAAGTGTGTAAAACAGTAATTATCAGCACGTTATGCGCCAAGGCGCTTCGATAATCAGCAGCGGCGAGAGAAAACAGTTGCGGGAGAAAAGTTTTTTGAGTAATTTTGAGCAGTTGTAATCATTGCACCATGAACAAGGAACAAATCATTCAGGCAATAGAGCCGGCGGTTGCACTCAGGGACTGCTTTCTGGTGGAAGTAAGCGTCTCCAAAGACAATGACATTGAGATTGTTATAGAAAAGGAAAGCGGAGAAGTGGACTGGGAAGACTGCAGCGCCATAGACAAGGTAATCCATGAAGTCTTTGACCAGGATGTGGAAGACTATGCGCTTACGGTGTCATCGGCCGGTCTGGACAGGCCCTTCAAGGTGTTTAAGCAGTACCTTAAGGCCATCGGCAGTGATGTAGAGGTCAAGTTCAAGGGCGGCAAACGCCTTGTGGCCCGCCTTGCAGCCGCAACTGAGGAGACTGTCACCCTAAGCTATACCGCCCTTGAGGCCGTAGAGGGCTCAAAGAAAAAGGTCAAAGTGCCGCATGAGGACATCTTTGACCTTTCCCAAATCAACTCTGTTACTCCTTATATAGAGTTTAAATAGCGTCCAGGATATTTTCCTGGTCTTCAACTACGGTGGAGTCATTTTTCTCCGCCCTGGTCTTTTCTTCCAGCTTGTCAAGGACGCCCCTTAGTTTGTCTATGGTGGTGTTTACGGCCGATTCAATATCGGCACTCACTTCCTCCCCTTTCTCATCCAGGGGCTTCCACTTGACGTTGATGTATTTGCCGGTGGAGGTGTCAAATATCTGATACGTGCCGATATACCTGGTGCGCCGGAACTCGTATCGGCCTATCTGGTGGATATTGTGGCTCTGCTTGGGAGAGATGACCTCTTCCTTGGCAGCCTCCGTCTGGTTGTCGTAATGAATGGCCGTGAGTTCTCCCGTGGCGGTGTCCAGCCTCAGGGAGTACCCCGGGTAGAACACGTTGATATTCTTGTAACGCCCCACATCGGCCGATGCCGAAAAGCAAATAAGAACCGCTGCGATAATCAATACTATCTTTTTCATCGTTGTAAAGTTATTTAGCGCGGCCTTTCACTTCAATAACCGGGCCGAAGCAGGGTTTGCCGGAATTTGTAACCGGGAAGATTTGTTAATATTAAAAATATTACGTACCTTTGCACCTGTGAACGAGATAGAGGACGGCGGTCCCCTATCTTTTTTATATAGGTTCTTCGCCAACGGCTCAGAATGACAATGGTTTGGCTCAGAATGACAATGAAATAAACAATATATAAACAATGGCAAAAGAAAAAGAGAAAGAAATTACCTTGATTGACGCTTTCAAGGATTTCAAGGAAGAGAAGAGCATTGACCGTCCGGTCATGCTTGGTGTACTCAAGGACGTGTTCCTCACGCAGCTGGCAAAGACTTACGGCAGCGCAGACAACTTTGACGTGATTATCAACGTGGACAAGGGTGACTGCGAGATTTACCAGAACTTTGAGGTTGTGGAAGAGGTTGAAGACCCTGTGACCCAGATTACCGTGGAGGAGATTGCCGCAGAAACCGGTGACGACGACTACGAGATTGGGGACACCTTTGCCCGCAAGCTCTCCCTGGCTTCATTCGGCCGCCGCGGTATCCTGAACATCCGTCAGAACCTTCAGGGCCGAATCATGGACATTGAGAAGGCCAACGTCTACAAAAAGTACAGCGAGCGTGTAGGCGAAATCTTCACCGGAGAGGTTTACCAGACCTGGAAGAACGAGGTCCTTATCCTGGACGAGGACGGAAACGAGCTCCGCATGCCCAAGAGCGAGCAGATTCCCGGTGAGCACTTCAAAAAGAGTGACTCCGTGCGCGCCATCATCAAGAGCGTGGAGATGAAGAACAACACCACTCCCTACATTGTGCTTTCCCGCACCACGGACAGCTTCCTGGAGAAACTCTTTGAGATGGAGGTTCCGGAAATCTACGACGGCCTCATCACCGTCAAGAAGGTTGTCCGCATCCCCGGAGAGCGCGCAAAGGTGGCCGTGGAATCCTACGACGACAGGATTGACCCTATCGGCGCCTGCATCGGCGTAAAGGGTTCCCGCATCATGGGTATCGTCCGTGAGCTCCGCAATGAGAACATTGACGTAATCCAGTGGAGCACCAACCCTCAGCTCATGATCCAGAGGGCACTGAATCCCGCACATATCTCCCGCATTGACCTTGGCAGCGCCCCTGAGGACAAGATCAAGGTATTCATGCAGGCCGATGAGGTTAAGAAAGGAATTGGCAAGGGCGGCGTTAACATCAAGCTTGCCGGTATGCTGGTCGGCCGTGAGATTGAGGTCTGGAGGGAACTCCCCAAGGACGAGCAGGAGGAGGACGACGTTCTCCTGAGCGAGTTCACGGATGTTATTGATCCTTGGGTCATTGAGCGCCTGCAGTCAATTGGCTGCGACACCGCACGCAGTGTCATGGCACTTGCTCCGGCAGATATTGCCACCAGGGCAGACCTGGAAGACGAGACCGTGGAAGAAGTCCTTAAGATTCTCCACGAGGAATTTGAAGACTAAATAACAAAAAGGGGTTATATATGGCAGAAATAAGACTATCAAAACTTATCAAGCAATTCAACATAGGGCTTGACACCCTTGTGGACTTCCTTAATTCAAAGGGAGCCGGCATTGAGGATGCCAATCCAAACATGAAGATATCGGACGAGTATGTCCCGGAACTCCACAAAAAGTTCGGCAAGGACCTTGAACTCAAGGAAGCGGCAGAAAAGGTGGACGTAAAACTCACGGAAATCCTTGACAAGGCCTCCAAGAAGAGCCCTCAGGAAGAGGATGACTATGAACCGGAGCGCGTCACCGTTATCAAGAGCAACAACCTTTCCCGCAAGCCGGAACCGGAACCCGTTGTGGAGCCGGAGCCCGTAGTTGAGCCGGAACCGGAGCCCATCGTGGAACCTGAACCGGAACCGGTCGTGGAGCCGGAACCTGTTGTAGAACCGGAACCAGAGCCCGTTGCAGAACCTGAACCGGAGCCGGAACCGGAGCCCGTGGCAGAAGAAGAGCCCGTAGCCGAACCTGAACCGGAAGTGGAGGAGACCCCCGCCCTAACCCCAGCGGAGGAGCCCGCCGCTCCCGCAGCATCGGCCCAGGAAAATGGCGCGCCTTTCAAGGTTGTCGGCAAAATTGACCTTAGCCAGTTTGACCCCAAGAAGGCCAAAAAGCGTGAGCGCATCAAGGCCGGCGGCACCCAGAAGGTGGACGTCACAAAGGTTCAGGCAGAAAAGGCTCCCAAGAAGAAGGAAGACAAGCCCGCCAAGGACCGCAAGAAGAAGGGAGACCGCTTCAAACCCGCTATGACTCCGGAAGAGCAGGAAGAAATGCAGAAGGAGATCCAGAAGCAGGTGAAGGAGACATACGCCAAGATGAACGAGAGCACCCGCAACAACTTTGGTGCAAAGCACCGTAAGGAGAAGAGGGAGATTGCCGCCATCCGCAGCCAGGAGGAAATGGAAGCCGCAGCAGCGGAGAACAAGATTCTGAAGGTAACGGAGTTTGTGACGGTAAACGACCTTGCCACCCTGATGAACAACACCCCTGTTGTAAAGGTCATTGGAGCATGCATGTCCCTGGGTATGATGGTGTCCATCAATCAGCGTCTGGATGCAGAAACCCTGGTCCTTGTTGCCGAGGAGTTTGGCTACAAGGTTGAATTTGTCACCGCTGAGCTTTCAGAGGAAATCAAGCAGCAGGAGCCGGACAGGGAGGAAGACCTCCAGGAGCGTCCTCCGGTGATTACCGTCATGGGTCACGTAGACCACGGTAAGACTTCCCTGCTGGACAACATCCGCAATACCAACGTAATTGCCGGTGAGGCCGGCGGTATTACCCAGCACATTGGTGCATACAGCGTGAAGCTGGAGAGCGGCCGCCACATCACCTTCCTGGACACCCCTGGTCACGAGGCCTTTACGGCCATGCGTGCCCGCGGTGCCCAGATGACGGACCTTGCCATTATTATTGTAGCTGCCGATGACGCCGTGATGCCCCAGACCAAGGAAGCCATTGCCCATGCACAGGCTGCCGGCGTTCCCATGGTCTTCGCTATCAACAAGATAGATAAGCCCGGCGCAAATCCGGACACCATCCGCCGCCAGCTCTCAGAGATGAACATCCTGGTGGAAGACTGGGGCGGCAAGTACCAGTGCCAGGAGATATCGGCCAAGAAAGGAATTGGCGTTGACAAACTCCTTGAGAAGGTTCTCTTTGAGACCGACCTTCTGGAACTGAAGGCCAACCCCAACAAGATGGGAAGCGGCGCCGTGATTGAGAGTTCCCTGGACAAGGGCCGCGGCTACCTTGCCACCGTGCTTGTGCAGGACGGTACCGTTAACGTTGGAGACGTAATTATCTCCGGAAGCTTCTACGGCCGCGTAAAGGCCATGTACAACGAGCGTGGTCAAAAGGTCCAGAGCGCCGGTCCTTCCACTCCGGTGAGCCTCCTGGGCCTCAACGGTGCCCCCGCCGCAGGTGAGAAGTTCAACATCATGGCCGACGAAAAGGAGGCCAAGAGCATCGCCCAGCGCAGGGAGCAGCTCATCCGCATCCAGGGCATCAAGACGCAGAAGCACCTCACCCTGGAGGAAATCGGCCGCCGTATCGCCATTGGTAACTTCAAGGAGCTCAACGTCATTGTCAAAGGTGACGTGGACGGTTCCGTGGAAGCCCTGTCAGATTCCCTCATCAAGCTTTCCACCGAGGAGGTACGCGTGAACGTGATCCACAAGGCGGTTGGCGCCATCTCTGAGAGCGACGTCCTCCTGGCCGAGGCATCCGACGCCGTGATCATCGGCTTCCAGGTGCGTCCCAGCGCCGAAGCACGCCGCGCCGCAGAGAAGGAAGGCATTGAAATCCGCCTCTACTCCGTCATTTACGACTGTATCAACGAGGTCAAGGAAGGTATCGAGGGCATGCTTGAGCCGGAGAAGAAGGAAGAAGTCACCGCAACGGCCGAGGTCAAGCAGACCTTCAAGATTTCCAAGGTTGGCACCATCGCGGGCTGCCTTGTCAAGGAAGGAAAGCTTACCTCCAAGGCCGATGTCCGCCTCATCAGGGACGGCATTGTGGTGTACACAGGCTCCCTGTCATCCCTGCAGAGGGGCAAGGACCAGGCCAAGGAAGTGCCCGCCGGCATGGAATGCGGCTGCGGCCTTGAGCGCTACAACGACATCCACCCCGGAGACATCATTGAAGCCTTCCAGATTGTAGAAATCAAACGCAGTCTTTAGTAATGAAAATCAGATACATACTTATAGCTCTGCTGGCGCTTATGATGGTTGCTTGCCAGAAGCCTGAGATTATCCCCGGAGACGACACGCCAGGCACCGTGGACCCGGAACCGGACCCGGACCCGGAACCTGATCCAGAACCGGATCCTGATCCAGATCCAGAAACGCCAGCCGGCCGATGGGACGACACCGGAGCGGACCTTCCGGATTATCCCACTTATAATAAGGTAAGCAAGCTTGCCGATTTCCCCCGCGTGGACATCACCTGGGATTCCAACCCCAACCAGTACAGGCTGGCAGAGGGCGAATTTGAGTATGTGAACGGCACCATAAAGTTCTCTGACCCCAAGGGCATGTACAAGCCAGAGGAGAACGTGGAGTTTGATTTTGACAACACTACCGTGGTACTGCCCATGAAAATTCGCTGCAGGGGCAACACTTCATGGGCTGCGGAAGGCGGAATCAAGAACGCTTACCGCATAAAGCTCATGGATAACACGCGTTCTGCCAAGGAGCCCCACAGGCTGTTTGGAATGAAAAAGGACAGCGACTGGTATCTCCTTTCAGACATCCAGGACCCTACCCTGCTGCGCAATGCTGTTGCCCTGCGCATTGCCCGCATGGTATCCATGCCATGGACGCCAAAGTACCGCTGCGTGGAGGTGTATCAGAACAACAATTACCTGGGCTGCTACCTCCTGTGTGAGGCCAAGGAGGCCGACAGGGACAGCAAGGCTCCCATCACTGTAATCCAGCACGGACAGGCCCCGGAAGCCGGCGGTTATCTCCTGGAGATTGACAACAAGGGAGACTATGACCGCTACTTCAGGACGGAGACCTTCTGGAAAAAGATCAAGTACAAGGAACCTGACTTTGGGGACAAGAACAATCCGGACGATTCTGACAGCGCCCAGATGGAATATATCTCCGGCTATGTCAATGACTTGGAAGAGCTCCTTAACGACAGGAACTTTGACCCGGAAACCGGTTACCGTTCAATGATAGAGGTTGGCACTTTCATCGGCAATTACATAGTTCATGAACTGATGAAAAACATGGACGGAGGCATGCGCCTTTCTACTTACTTTGCCAAGGACAGTGACACCAAGCTCTTCATGCCCTTCGTTTGGGACTTTGACCTTACCCTTGGCAACTATAATGAATCCATGTCCCAGTCGTTCAACCTGAGCGACGGAGATTCTCCCCAGGGCTGGTTCATAAGGCTTAGGGGCGGGTCGTTTGACTACAACTACCCTTATGGAGACCCGTACGGAGCCAAGACCAGCTACTACCAGTGCCTCTTTGAGGATCCCCTCTTTGTGGAAGACCTCAAGGAGTACTGGAACAGGGTTAAGCCTCGTCTGGACAAGATTCCCGCCTTCATAGACAAGATGGTGGAATACAACTCCCTGGCATACGACCATAACTCCCAGGCAGGTAAGAACCCCCGTGCCAACAACAGAAGTGAAAACTGGAACGCGCCCAAGTTCAGTTCTTGGAATGCCGCGGTGGCCTCCATGAAGAATTTCTATACTCAGCGCCTGCAGTGGCTGGATACCAACATAAATTCCCTGAAAGCCCAGCACTATAACGAGAGTACCAGAAAATACGAGGATCTTTAGCCATGCTGATTGTTTTGGAAGGGCTTGACGGAGCCGGAAAATCCACACAGGTAAAAAAACTGAAGGCTTACCTTCAGGAGCGTTGCTCTTCTCTGGAGTATATCCATTTCCCACGCTATGAGGCACCTGTGTATGGAGACCTCATCAGCAAGTTCCTCCGGGGAGAATTTGGTGATAACACACAGGTTCATCCCCAGCTTGTGGCCCTCCTTTTTGCCGAAGACCGCCACGGCGCAGCACCTCTCCTTAAAGAAGCCCTGGCCCAGGGTAAGACTGTCCTTTTGGACAGATATGTCTACTCCAACATTGCCTATCAGTGCGCCAAACTGTCTTCTGAGGGAGAAAAGGCCCGGCTACGGGACTGGATCTTTGACACGGAGTTTGGGGACTTCGGCCTTCCGCGCCCGGACCTTAACATCTTCCTGGACGTACCTATCGGCTTTGTGGAAAAAAGCCTGTCCAGGCAGCGTCAGGGGGACGACAGGGACTACCTTGAAGGCGGAAAGGACATACACGAGGCTTCAATAGCTTTCCAGAAAGCGGTGCGGGAAATGTATGTGGGAGAAACCCTTAGGGACCCCCGCTTCCTCCGCATAGACTGCTCAGACTCAAACGGCAACATGCTCCCGCCGGATGACATTTTCACCAAGGTCCGCCAGACCGTAGACCCCTGCCTTAAATGAAGAGAATCTCACTGAGGAGGTTTGCCTCCGCCCTTATCGGCATTGTTTTCCTTGCCAGCGGTCTTCTCAAAATTGTGGACCCCGTGGGCACAATGCTCATTTTCACTGAGTACCTTAAGTTCTTCCACATCGCATTCCTGGTTCCTGCGGCCAAGGGACTTGGTATTGCTCTTTCCATGGTAGAGGCCGTCACCGGCATCTGCCTGATAACCGGCGTATTCCGCAAAGCCACGGCATGGGTGACAACCGGCCTTCTGGCGTTTTTCACCACTGTTACCATAGTTCTGTGGATCAAAAATCCTTCCATGGACTGCGGCTGCTTTGGGGAAGCAATCCACCTCAGCCATGCACAGAGTCTTCTTAAGAACGTGGTGATGCTTGTGCTGGCCTTATGGGCCTTCATCCCGTATGGAGACTTTGGAAAAGCGCCCAGGAGAAAGTATGTATCGGCCTGTATTGCAAGCATTTCAATTGTTGTGGCCGTGGTGTACTGCAACACTCACCTGCCCCTTTTGGACCATACGGATTTCCGCGTGGGCGCAGAGATTTTCGCCTCCCTTGAAGACGATATTGAGGCCGACAATCACTACCGCCAGGCCCTCACCTACCAGAAAGACGGCAAAACCGGTCAGTTCCTTCCCGGATTCTACCCTGGCAGTGACTGGGAACTTGTCCGGAAAGACACAGTCTTTGTGAAGAGTCCATACGCCACCGAGACCTTCCCCATCCTAAGTTTCAGGGACGGGGCCGATGTCTACTGCGACAGCCTGGCTGCAAAAGGACGTGTAATCATTTTCTCCGTATACAATCCGGAGAAAGCCCCATGGGAAAGGGTGGCGGCCGGTTACAATGCCGCCCTTGAAGCAGGAGCCACGCCGCTTGTACTTGTTGCCTGCGCTCCTTCACAGATTGGTGACGTTCCTGTTCCTGTATATTTTGCAGACTACAAGACACTTATCACCCTTAACAGAGACAACGGCGGCGCCGTTTACCTGTCAGAGGGAGAGATTATACTCAAATGGACGTCCAAGGGCACTCCGCCTGATTTCTACGGCGTGGTGCAGGATGACCCCGTGAACCTCTCTGCCTGGAAACTTGGCCGCAGCCGCCTCAAAGCCCAAGGTTTCTGCCTCTACCTGGCCGCCCTCCTGATTCTGGTGTAGGGCCGTGCACGATTTGGGGCCATTTTCGTGCACGGGGTGCCACTTTTGACGGGGCCGTGCACGATTTACCCCCTTTTTTGTGCACGGGGTGCCACTTTTGACGGGGCCGTGCACGATTTACCCCCTTTTTTGTGCACGGGGGTAGCGTAAGGGGACGGTTAGCCGGCAATCCAGGGGCCGGCCTTGGGAATGCGGCGTATAAGGATGCAGAAAAGGGCCGTGCCGGCAAATGTCAGTACTGCAGTAAAGATAATTTGCAACGGAGTGGCCATGGCGGTAGTACGGAGCCAGGCCGATATGCCGGCAAGGAGCAGCATATGGCAAAGGAACATGCCGTAGCTTGCTTTTGAAACGGGTAACAGGACCTTGCGGTAGAAGGCATTATCGGCATTTATTTTACGGAAGAGCAATATCCAGGCAATTGTCATGAGCGCTACGGCTATGCCGTCGTTCATCCATGGGCATTCCCATTGAGCGGCCACTCCTACGGGAGCCTCAAAGGGGAAAACGCCACCGGAGTCCAGCCATACGCGGCGCAGGAACCCAAGCGAGCCTATGGCAAAACCGCCAAGGAATAAGGGCAAAGAGATAGCCAGAGTCTTTTTCATGGACAGCGGCCCCACAAACTTACGGAAATACAGCCCCAAAAGCATATAACCCACAAAGCCACTCAGATAATAGAACAAGCCGTATGAGTTCCAGCTGGCCTCTCCCCAAAGCGGATACTTGGCAGGATTTGGAATGCCGGAAGGGCCGTAAATAACCGGAGCCGGACCTCCTGCCCACTGGCGGATTAACGGGATAAGGGTGGTAAAAAGCCATATTGCCAGATACACCTTCAGTTCCATCTCCCCTACCTTTTCAGCCCAGGGTGACAGCAATGGCATTATCAGATACAGCCCCACAATCATATATACAAACCACAGATGCCCTGCGGCATAATTGAAATTGAGAAGCAGGTCTTTGATGTTCTGGACCGGTTCTCCCCATACAAGCGCGTACACTGTTGTCCAGACAAGGAAAGGGATGAGGATACGCACGGATCTTCTTCGGAAGAACTCTCCGGTGGAATAGTGCAGCGGGAGCTGAAGATAAGTTGATGCTACAACAAAAAGCGCAACTGCGGCACGCGAAAAGGTGTTGAGGATGGCTACCCATACAGCATCTGACTTTAACAGTATCATGGAGCCCTCCCCGCCAAGATAGAACGGCTCACAGCTATGTGTGATCATTACCATAAAAATGGACGCAACCCTGAGCCAATCTATCCATATAAATCTGTTTGAAGTGTCCATATGTTGGGCATGTTTGATACAAAGATAGCAAATTATCCTGCATTTCCCGTCTTGCCGCGAATCCATGTAGAAGGCGTATATGGCCGAATTTTGGGATTGGCGGCAAGGGAAACGGCGTTTTCGGCATAAATCTTTGCCGCCAGTACATTCAGAAGCCGTATAAGGCAGTTTTTCTGGATTGGCGGCACGGTTAATGAGGACTGCATTTTTAAAAAATTCTAGAGGTATTATCCTTCATAACAGCAAAATAACACGTGATACAACGCACTTATCCTTTAAAACAGCAAAAATTTTTAAAGGATTCTTGGAAGCCATGGCACGTTGCGCTACCTTGGCAGGTATGAAAGACTCATATCATATCTGCTTTACGTCTCACGACGAGGTGATGTTCCGGGATGACGAAGACCACGGAATGTTTGTAAACCTGATGGCCCTAAGGGCCTTTGAACTGGAAACCGGAGTCATTGTAGATGCGGAGATGTCAACCCACGCGCACCTTAACATCTTCACAGATGCGCCCACTCGCTATTCCAGTGAGCTCCGATCTTCATACACCAAATACTTCAACCGGAAGTACGGCCGCAAAGGACGCTTCGGGCAGAAGTACACCTATGTTCTGAAAGTAGATGGATTCAATCACCAGATGGTGCTTGAGAATTACATCAACCGTAACGGTATGCATCACGCCGCCGCACCAACGGCCTTTGGTTACAAATATTGCAGCTCAAGGGACTTGTTTTCCAAAGATATCGGCTTTCCTACAGAGAAACCGGCCCACTTCACCAGGGCAGATATCGCTTCCCGCCTTCCTCGTCGTGCGGAGTTTCCGGACTCTTTCCAAATGAATGCAGACGGCTTCATCCTCCGCCAAAGCTTTATGGAAATCCGAACTGCTGAGAAGTATTATGGCTCTCCTCGCAATTACCTCTACCAGATGAATCGACTGACAGACGAAACGTGGATTCAGGAGCAGCAGAAAGACAATACAGGCCAGCCCATAACCTTAGCTATGGTGGAGCAGGCCGATGAGAAGACCGTAGCCCAGCTACTAAACAACGAGCATGGGCGCCAGTTTAGCCGCTCCCGTCTCCAGGACCTTGATGTTTGCCGGCTCATAGATAAAGATTTGCTGTCAGGATATGGAGTAAACACAGTGTATCAGCTGTCTTCCACACAGAAAGTACGCCTGGCACGGCAGCTTTACTATGATTACCACCTTCCTGAAGCTCAAATCCGCCGATGCCTTGTCCTTGAGTGACTGCCGCCAATCCACAAAAACGGCCTTATACGGCATATACGTGTACTGGCGGCAATGAATTGTGCCGAAATGGGCGTTTCCATTGCCGCCAATCCAGAAAATTGTCATTGTACGCCTTCTGTGTGGATTCGCGGCTGAACATGTAAGGGAAAGGGTGGCGTGGGGGCTTGTGCACCCACGCACAAGTATAGTGGGAGGGGCCCGCTGGCTGTAGGTGCAGAGGGCAAGCTTGCTTGACCTCAGGTACTATAGCCAGTGGGAAGGCCGGAGAGAGCATAGTTCCCGCGAAGCGGGCAAATGCGAACGGAGTCCCCCACGCCAGCCTTTCCCTTACAACTATACAACAATAAACCTTACAGTAAAGCTGCCGTGCGGGCGGCAAGACGGGCGTTGTTCAGGACAAGCTGGATGTTGGAGGCCAGGGAGTCTCCGCCGGTTATGTCCTTGATTCTAGCCAGAAGGAAGGGCGTTGTGTCCTTGCCCTTGATACCATTGGCATTGCATTCCTCAATAGCCTGGTCTATGGCCGCGCTGATACGCTGAGGATCCATAGAGTACTCTTCCGGGATGGGATTGGTGACAAGCATTCCGCCCTGAAGGCCCATCTCCAGCTTGGCACGGAAAGCGGCGGCAAGGTCTTCCGGCGTGTCTATACGGTAATCCACCTTGAAGCCGCTATGGCGTGTATAGAAGGCCGGAAGTTCCTCCGTGCCGTAGCCTATCACTGGCACACCCTTGGTTTCAAGGTACTCCAGAGTGAGTCCCAGGTCAAGGATGCTCTTGGCACCGGCGCAGATAACCATCACGGGTGTCATGGCAAGTTCTTCAAGATCGGCCGATATATCCATAGTGATTTCCGCGCCCCTGTGAACGCCGCCGATGCCGCCGGTGGCAAATACCCTGATGCCGGCCATGTGGGCGATAATCATCGTGGTGGTGACCGTGGTGGCGCCATCGGCCCCGCGGGCGACCAGGACGGGTAAATCCCTGCGAGAGGCCTTTGCTACGGCACGGCCCTTTCGGCCCAGATACTCAATTTCTTCATGGGTAAGGCCGGCTTTAAGGCGACCGCCTATGATGGCTATGGTTGCCGGCGTGGCTCCGTTGTCAAGGATGGTCTGTTCTACCTTCAAAGCAGTCTCCACGTTCTGCGGATATGGCATTCCGTGAGAGATGATGGTAGATTCCAATGCCACTACGGGCTTTCCGGCAGCAAGCGCTGCAGCCACTTCCGGCGACAGGTCAAGGTACTTATTCATAGTTTGATATTCTTTATTTCACTGCTTACGGCGTCCGGGCTTTCTACGGCACAGCGGGCACATTCAAGGCCCCATCGGGCGGTTTCTTCAACTGTGGCATAAGGCCCTGCATGGACAATTCCGGCAAGTAGGGCATCACCTCCACCGGTCACGTTCCTCACAATGCATGGAAGGGCCGGGAATTCATACAGGCGTCCATCTTCCTCTACCCGCAAGCCTTCAGCACCGACACTGACGTATTTGCGCTGGATGACCGCTCCTGTCAGATTGGCAAGTGTCCGATGCTCAAGGGCGTTGCTCTTAAGGGCAAAGAAGGACTTACTTTTAGAAATGCCGACTGCCTCCTTGATTCTGGCCGCCTTTGCAACCGACACGGCGTCAAGATACAGGGGCTTTGTGCAATTATCTATTAAGAAGGCCAGGGCCTGCGGGGAACTGTTGGCATCGGCCACAATTACATCTGCGCTGTTGACAGCATCCATACGGGCATTAATCCACTGGGGCGTCATCCCTTCCGTGGCATTCATATCGGCCACACCTCCAACAAGTTCTCCGCTGGCATTGTTGATGGAAACGAAGAACGAGTTGGTGCCCTCGTGGGCTATCTCAGAATGGTCTGTACAGATGCCAAGTTCCCGGCAGGATGCCTCTATTACAGGGCCGAAAAGGCCACCGCCAAAGATTGTCACCAGCTCTACGCTGTCTCCAAGAAGCGCCAGATTATGGGCTATATTGCGCGCTACCCCACCCCAAGAAACCTGAACCGTTCCCGGATTGGAGTCCCCAATCTGGAAAGCCTGACCGGACGTGGCGGTAATGTCCACATTAGCTCCGCCGATAACACAGATTTTCATACATACAAAGATAGCAAATTATCCTGCATTTCCCGTCTTGCCGCGAATCCATGTAGAAGGCGTATATGGCCGAATTTTTGGATTGGCGGCAAGGGAAACGGCGTTTTCGGCATAAATCTTTGCCGCGAATCCATACAGAAAGCATGAAATGGCGTTTTTTTGGATTGGCGGCCAAATAACGTTTCCGTTGGAGAAGCGCAATTTTTTTGCTACATTTGTGAGGATAAACACTAAACTGCAAATGAAAAAGATTCTGGCACTGTTTTCTGGTATTCTCCTCTCTGCGCTGATGCTGAACGCTCAGCAGTACAATGTTCTGGATATAGTTAAGGCCGACGCCCGTAAGGCCTACGGAATGGAGGGCCCACACAGGCTGGATGAATTTGGGCAGATGAGCAAGGCTCCCGCCGGCTACAAGCCCTTCTACATTAGCCATTACGGCCGCCATGGCTCCCGTTATGCCTGGAACTCCAAGACCTACACCCTGATCAAGGAAGTCTTTGACAAAGCCCGTGAGAAAAACCTCCTCACTCCTTACGGGGCAGAATTTGCAGAAAAATATGACGCATTCTACAAGGTTCCGTACATCAACGCCGGAGACCTTGTCCCTATGGGTTATGACCAGCACCTTGCCATTGGAACGTTCACTTATGAACAGTTCCCGCAGGTTTTCAAGGGCCGCAAGAAGGTAGATGCCCTGTCATCCACCGGCCAGCGCTGCATTGTAAGCATGGGCGCCTTCACTCTTGGCCTCAAGAGCGGTAATCCCAAGCTCTGCATGCGTCTGAGGTCAGACCACGTGGGGATGGGAATTATTGCCCCTCCCAGCGCTCCAAAGGATATTCTCCGTCACTTCAAGGGAGAGGAAGACAAGGCGTCCCTGGAAGGTGTGGAAGAGTTCTTTATCCGCACGTCCGGTTATCAGGAAGTGCTTGACAAGCTCTTTACAGACAGCAGTTTCCTTGAAAAATTCAAGGGCGGCGCCACCAAGTTCCTCAATGAGCTCTGGTCCCTCTATTGCGGTTATCACAACTATGAGCCCAGCCCCCTCTTTGACGACCTTCTCACCCAGGAGCAGGTCCTGAAGTTCTGGGAGGCCGACAATTACCTCTCCTGCATCAGCGACGTCACATCACGCTATGCCACCATCCCCCTGCTTGAAGACATTATCGGCAAGGCAGAAGATTCATTTGAAGATCCCAACAGGGCCGCACACCTCCGCTTTGGCCACGACTACATCCTGGAGGGCCTTGTCACCCTTTTGAATATTAATAATCTGGGCACAATTCCAGAGAAGGCAGAAGACGCCAAGTACTGGTTCCAGAACTACAACATCCCTATGGCGGCCACCCTGCTGTTTGTGTTCTACAAGAACAAAGCCGGAGACATTCTCTTCAAGCTTGTTCTCAATGAGAACGAGGCCACCCTCCCGGATCTCACCCCCGTAAGCGGCAATTACTACCGCTGGGGTGACTTCCGCGCCTATGCCGCCAAGATTATGGAGGAACATCCTGAAATCAAAAAACTCTAAATATCAAGATATTATGAAACCTACTCTTTTGGTACTTGCAGCCGGAATGGGCAGCCGCTACGGCGGACTCAAGCAGATGGACGGCCTTGGCCCCCACGGAGAAACAATCATTGACTACTCCATCCACGACGCAGTGGAAGCCGGATTCGGCAAGGTGGTATACATTGTACGTGAGGCCTTCAAGGCAGACATGGAAGAGCATGTAAAACAGAAATACGCCGGCGTCAAAACCGTTGACGGAGAACCTCTCAAATTTGTATTCGTAACACAGGAACTTGACAAAATTCCCGCACCTTTCACCGTTCCGGAAGACCGTGTGAAGCCCTGGGGTACTGCACATGCCGTACTTATGGCAAAGGATGTAATCAATGAGCCTTTTGCTGTAATAAACGGAGATGATTTTTACGGCAAGGAGTCTTTCAAGATTCTTGGAGACTGGTGCCGTGCGCATGAGAACAAGCAGGGCCAGTACTGCATTGTAGGCTTTGAACTGGAGAATACTCTCAGTGAGAACGGCAGCGTATCCCGCGGCATCTGCTTCTATGACAAAAACAACATTCTCACAGGCATAGCAGAACATCTAGAGATTGCCAAGGAGGCCGACGGCAAGGTTTACGGCAACAACTCCGTAAATGGAGAGCAGCACGTAGAGCTTGCAGCCAAGGCCCTCTGCTCCATGAACATGTGGGGCTTCACTCCGGATTACTTTGAAAAGAGTGAAAAGAGCTTTGTCACCTTCCTCCAGGAGCACCGCACAGAGCCCAAGAAGGAATTCTACATCCCTTATGCCGTTGACGTAATTGTCAAAAACGGAGAAGGAGAATGCGAGGTTCTGTCCACACCTTCACACTGGTTTGGCGTAACCTATAAGGAAGACCGTCCCGGCGTAGTGGCAAAATTTGCAGAACTTGTAGAGAAAGGCATTTACCCCAGCCCCCTGTACTAGAATATGCCGCTTTTTGCAAGAAAAGTAAACAATTATGACCTGTATGCCAACCATGCCTGGTATGTTCCGGGCGTGGGTGGCATGCTGGCACTACTTGGATGGTTCCTGCTTGGCAACCTGCTTGGAGGACTGATTGTAAGCCTTCTTGGAATCATTGTTCCAAAGGATGTGGCTATGCAGTACAGCGCCCTTATATCATATCCGGTGAGTTTTCTCCCGGCTATGATATACGCTGCCCACAAGAGCCGCATGAACAGCCTCTTTGAGCCCGGCTACAAACTGAGCAGCAGTAACTTCGGCAGTTTCAAATGGTGGAGTATAGTCCTTATCACCATTGTCCTGTCCTTTGCCACAATGATTACGGCGGACCTGCCCAATTATCTCAATTTCAAGGCCACCACCTCTGTCCCGTCACTGAAGAAATTGTACGACATGGTGGTTGAACTTTTGAAGCAGATGACCGGCGGCCCCTTCTGGAGCTCGTTCCTACTGACCGCCATATTTGCGCCCATTTTTGAGGAATGGCTGTGCCGGGGAATGATCCTGAGAGGCCTTCTAACCAAAATGAAACCGGCGTGGGCAATAGTCCTGAGTGCACTTTTCTTTGCACTTATCCACTTTAACCTCTGGCAGGCGCTCAATGCCTTTATCATCGGCCTTGTCATGGGCTACGTATACTTCAAAACGGGTTCACTGTGGCTCACAATGCTAATCCACTTTGTAAACAACGGCTTTGCCGTGATATGCGCCAACATCCAATCCCTGAAGGACTACGACTTCTGGATTGACATGCTGGGAGTCTCCACATACACCGTTGTTTATGTGATTGCAGTCCTGGCCTTTGTTGCTTGCATCTTTGCATTCAGGAGCATACCGCTAAAGAACCCTTACGGCAATATTGACAAAGTTTGACATGGACCAGAAGAAGGACCGTTTTGCACTGCTTAAACGCAGCGACCACAACTATTTCATCCCTTTTGTGATAGTTGTTACCACTATAGTGGCCATAGTCCTGCTGTTCCTGTCCCATAACAGTGTCCTTAACTGGGTGAAGGCCGGCATTGAAGTGAAAAACCAGGAGAAGGAAATGGCGCGGCTCAAGGCAGAAATCAAAGCCATGGACGAAGAGATTGACGCCCTCACCACAAACAGGGATTCGGCCGAAACCTTTGCCAGGGAAACCTATTACTTTGCCGCCCCGGGAGACGACGTATACATTGTAGAATAGACCTTGACCATCCCGGCGGTTTCCTTCACGTCGTGAACGCGGAGCCAGGTGGCGCCCTTCAAAAGGGCAAACATTTCAAGGGCCAGAGTTTGGGGCATCACTTCTTCCGGAGTGGTGCCTAAAACTTTATAGATCATGCTCTTTCGGGAAATGCCCACAAGTATTTCTTTACCTGCAGCCTGAAGCTCTTCCAAACGCCTGAGGACCTCATAATTCTGGCCGATATCTTTCCCAAAACCAAACCCCGGATCCAAAATCCAGTCTTTTATCCCGGCAGCGTCCGCCTTTTGGGCAAAGTCCCGGAAAAAGTCCAAAATGTCTTCAATGACATCTCCCTTGGGCACGCGGCCGTGCATGGCAATATACGGAAGCCCAAGTTCACCCACGGCATGCAGCATCAGTGGCTCTCCCCCACCTACGTCATTCACAATGAATGGGCCGATGATATCATAAGCCCGCCGGACTATCTCCGGACGATAGGTGTCTATGGAAATTGCAGGATACACCCCTACGGGGGCTTGTCCCCCCCCGGACGAGTATAGGGGGAGGGGCCCGCTGCCCACAGGGCAGTGGGAGGGGCCGGAGGGAGCGAAGCGACCGGAGTCCCCCGTAGGGGTGTATCCTGCGATTTCCCGTAGCACAGGTTCCAGCCTTTGCCACTCCTCCTCAAGGGATGGCTGCGGGGCGCCGGGGCGGGTGCTGCAGGCGCCAAGGTCCACGACGCTGGCCCCGTCCTCATACATCTGCCGTATTCTGGCAAGGGCATCGGCCCCTGACACCCGGCTCCCGCTGTAAAAGGAGTCCGGCGTCAGGTTCACTATGCCCATGATTAAATGCCCAGACATCTGCCTAACAAATTATTTCATGAGGTTACCCAGAATGGAACGTGTTATTTCACGGGAAACAACGGTGAGCACAGACTTGAGCACCTTGGAAGCTATACCGCCGCCTGATTTCTTTTTAGCCTTGGCTTCCTTTTCTGCCTGAGCCGCTGCTTCAAGGGCGGCCTTCTGCTTTTCGGCCTCCTGGGTAGCGGCGGTTATGAGCTCATAAGCGCTTTCCCGGTCTACGGGATGGTCGTAACGGCCGAAAAGACGGCTGCGCCTTATAAGATCTGAGCGCTGCTCCGGAGTAACAGCCCCAATCTGGCTTAGAGGAAAAAGTATCTTGGCACGCTCTACCATGGCCGGTGTACCCTTCTCATCAAGGAAAGAGACAAGAGCCTCTCCGGTTCCAAGTTCCAGGAGAGTGTCGTAAGTCTTGAACGAAGGATTTGGCCTGAAGGTATCGGCCGCAACTTTTACAGCTTTCTGGTCCTGAGGGGAATAGGCCCTGAGGGCATGCTGGACGCGGTTTCCAAGCTGTCCAAGAATATTGGAAGGAATATCCGCAGGGCTTTGGGTAATGAAGTAGATTCCAACGCCCTTTGAACGGATGAGGCGTATCACCTGCTCTATCTTGTCTGTAAGTGCTTTGGAAGTGCCTTCAAAGAGCATGTGGGCCTCGTCAAAGAAGAATACCAGCTTAGGGAGGTCCATCTCCCCTACTTCCGGCAGCGTAGCGTATAGCTCTGAGAGCAGCCACAGCAGGAATGTAGAGTAGAGTTTTGGCTGAAGCATGAGTTTATCGGCCGCCAGGACGTTCATGATACCCTTTCCGCCCTCGCACTGCAAAAGGTCATAGATATCAAAGTCCGGTTCCCCGAAGAATTTCTCTGCGCCCTGGTTTTCCAGCGCAAGAAGTGCCCTCTGGATGGCTCCAACAGAGGCCGATGTCACATTTCCGTACTGCGTTGTATACTCTGCGGCGTTCTGTCCCACAAAATTGAGCATAGCCCGCAGGTCCTTAAGGTCTATCAGAAGAAGCCCGTTGTCATCGGCAATCCTGAAAACTATGTTGAGCACACCTGTCTGGGTCTCATTAAGGTCCATAAGGCGCCCGAGCATCTGAGGTCCCATACGGGAAATGGTAGTGCGCATGGGGTGTCCCTGCTCCCCGTAAACGTCAAAGAAACGCACCGGGCAGCTTTGGAACTGAGGGTTCTCTATGCCGAACTCCGGCATCCTCTTCTCTATGAATCCTGACAACTTGCCAGGCTGCGAGATGCCGCTGAGGTCCCCTTTCATGTCGGCCATGAAACAGGGTACGCCGGCCTGGCAGAAAGTTTCTGCAATCACCTGAAGGGTAACCGTTTTACCGGTGCCGGTAGCTCCGGCGATAAGCCCGTGGCGGCATGCCATTTTGCCTGTAAGGGATATAGGTCCGTTTTCCGAGTGAGCCACATAGAGCCCGCGTTGAGTGTCTAGCATAGTGGTATAGCTTTATTTACACAAATATAGGAATATTTTTAGTATCTTTGCAGGCTAAACACAATTGCTATGGCAGAAAATACGCTGTTGGAGAAGGTACTGAGCCTTCAGGACAAATACAAAAAGCTGGAAGAGCAGCTTGCAGACCCCGCAGTGATTGCGGACATGAAAAAGTTCGTTCAGCTGAACAAGGACTACAAGGAGTTGCAGCCCATCATTGCCGCCGGCCTGGAATACAAGAGGCTGGTGGATGAACTCTCACAGGCCAAGGACATCCTCATGAACGAGAAAGATGAGGATCTTAAGGAAATGGCCCGTGAAGAGGTTGCGGAGATTGAGCCCAAACTCCCGGAAATGGAGCAGCAGATAAAGCTCCTCCTTATTCCGGCAGACCCGGACGACAGCAAGAACGCCATGGTGGAAATCCGCGGCGGTACCGGAGGAGACGAGGCAGCAATCTTTGCCGGAGACCTCTTCAGGATGTACCAGCACTATGCAGAGAGCAGAGGCTGGAAACTGGAGGTCACTGACCAGGCACCCGGCACTTCCGGCGGCTACAAGCAAATTGTGTTCAAGCTCTCCAGCAGCCAGGACGGTGTTTACGGCATCATGAAGTATGAGTCCGGCGTTCACCGCGTTCAGCGCGTCCCGCAGACGGAGACTCAGGGCCGTATCCAGACATCGGCCGCATCCGTAGCAGTTTTCCCTGAGGCGGGAGAATTTGACGTAGAACTTAATCCGGCCGATATCCGCAAGGACCTCTTCTGCGCATCCGGCCCCGGCGGACAGGGCGTCAACACTACCTACAGCGCCGTGCGCCTTACCCACATCCCTTCAGGAATTGTGGTGCAGTGCCAGGAGGAGCGCTCCCAGCTCAAGAACCTGGACCGCGCGATGGAGGAATTAAGAACCCGCCTGTACAATATGGAGCACCAGAAGTACCTGGACGGCATTGCAGCAAAGCGCAAAACCATGGTGAGCACCGGAGACCGCAGCGCCAAGATCCGCACCTACAACTACCCTCAGGGCCGTGTGACGGACCACCGCATAGGCTGGAGCATGTACAACCTCCCTGTCTTCATGGACGGTGATATCCAGGAGTGCATAGACCAGCTCCAGATTGCAGAAAACGCAGAACGCCTTAAAGAAGCAGGAGAGGAATAAGCCATGTCACGCAACAGAGAAGAACTGCAGGCCCTTGGACGCGAGAGCGTCTACAGCCAGACATACAACCCGGGCGTGCTTGAGTACTTTGAGAACAAGCATCAGGACAATGACTACTGGGTAAGGTTCAACTGCCCGGAGTTTACCACCCTGTGCCCCATCACCGGCCAGCCGGACTTTGCAGAAATCAGAATCAGCTATGTCCCTGACGTAAAGATGGTTGAATCCAAGTCCCTCAAACTGTATCTTTTCAGTTTCCGCAACAACGGAGATTTCCACGAGGACTGCGTAAACACCATCATGAAGGATCTGGTGAAACTGCTGGACCCCAAGTACATTGAAGTGACCGGGCTCTTCACTCCCCGTGGAGGCATCTCCATTTATCCTTATGCCAACTACGGCCGCCCCGGTACAAAATGGGAGGCCCTGGCATGGGAACGCCTTTCAAAGCACGAGTAATCAGAAGGAATTGGTAATTTCAAGAATATCGGCCCCGTAGCGATCCAGCATCACGGGGCCGAATCCTTTGATAGCCAGCAGTTCCTCCTCCGTGACAGGACAGTTATCTGCAATGTCCAGAAGCACCTTATTGTTGAAGATAACAAATGGCGGCATCTCCTTCTCATCGGCTTTGGACTTTCGCCAATTTTTCAGGCTGTCAAACAGTTCCGGGTTTCGGCTCATCTGGGCGGTGATGCGGAGCCGCGGCTTAGGGAGCTGCTCTATGGGCAGGTCTAAAGCGCTGTTGCAAAGGCCCAGCGCCAGCGATACCAGCTCTGCCGCTGCGGAGACCTCTCCCCCGCTGCTGTAAAAAGCCTGTTCAACGTCACGCAGAAGCTCAAGGTCCGTGAGGTTGATGTCATAGAATTGGGAGCGCATCTTGATCTCTCCCTGCTCATCTCTGATAATTTCAAGTAAAGTTTCCATAAGCAATGTTTTTTTGTTCACTGCAAAGGAACGCAAACTTATCCGTGTTCCAATGGCGGGAAACGTTTACTTTTAATATGCGGCTACAGATGCTTGTAAGGCCGATTTCAGGAGTCGCGGGTCAAAAAAAACGGACCAACAGAGGCCCGCTTGTGCAATTTTAAGATTTTGGAACGGCGGCAAGGGTGATTCTGGCCTGTGCGCATCGGCGTCCGGAGACAGCAAGGACGGCATCACATACATACAGGCCGCCTTTTGATTCCGCCAAAGTTGCGGTAATCTCACAGAGGTCTCCCGGGCGCACCGTACCACGGAATTTCACCCCGTCAAGCCCCCTGTACATTACCAGGTTGTCCCTGAAAACATCGGCAAACAACTGGCTGCATGCCTGGGCCATGATTTCACAAAGAATCACGCCGGGAACTATGGGGTTTCCAGGGAAATGCCCGTCACAGTAGAAAGGCTTCTCCGGAATACGGTAAGTGGCATGGCATACCCCGGCTTCATCCAGGCACATGGTATCCAGAAGAAGCATGGGCTCACGGTGCGGAAGCACCTGTTTGATGCCTTCTTTATCCATTATAAGGCCTGAAAGCAAGGCAGGCGTTATGGCCGCCAAAGCCGAAGGAGTTGGAAAGTCCAAGGGTGAGGTCTGTCTTTACAGCTACGTTGGGCGTGTAGTCAAGGTCACACTCCGGGTCCGGAGTGTCCAGGTTGATGGTAGGAGGGCAGATGCCGTCACGCAAGGCCAGAAGCGTAGCAATTGCCTCTGCCGCACCGGCTGCGCCAAACATGTGGCCAGTCATTGACTTTGTGGAAGAGATATGAGCCTTGTATGCAAAATCTCCCAGAGCGGCCTTGCAGGCAAGGGTTTCTGCAATGTCGTTAAGATGCGTGCCTGTACCGTGGGCGTTGATGTAGAGGTTATCCTTTGAGGGGTCGAATCCTGCCTCTGACAGGGCGTCCATGATAGAGCGGGACTGTGTGCTGGCGTCCGGACGGGGGGCCGTGGCGTGATAAGCGTCACAGGTATTGCCGTAGCCAACAATCTCTCCGTAAATGGTAGCACCGCGCTCAAGGGCGTGGTCCAGGGATTCCAGAATAATGACTGCGGCGCCGTCTCCCATCACGAATCCTTGCCTGTTCAGGTTGAATGGCAGGGATGAGTATTTGGGATCTGAAGCGCGGGTAAGAGCCTTTGCATTGTAGAAACCGGCTACGCCAAGAGGAATTGAAGCATGCTCTGATCCGCCGGCGATGATAGCATCGGCATAACCGTGACGCACAGCCCTGAAGGCTTCTCCTATGCAGTGTGAAGAAGTAGCGCAGGCTGTGACAATGTCAAGGCAGGGGCCCTTTGCCTGATGCTTGATGGCTATGTGCCCGGCGGCGATATTGGAAATCATGGTTGCAATGAAAAGCGGAGAAATCCACTTTCCGCTGGGATCCTCAATCATCTTTGCGGTTTCCCTGTACTGCACGTCAAAACCGCCGATACCGGAGCCAACATAAACGCCAAGGCGGAAGGGGTCAATATTGGAGCCTTCTCCCTCTGTCACCAACCCGGACTGCTGCATGGCCTGCCACGCGGCGGCCATAGCGTAAAGGGTGAAATTGTCCTGTTTGCGGATAAAGGGCTTCTCCATGCCAAACTGTTCTGCATCAAAGCCCTTGACCTTGCCGGCAAAAGTGACGGGCATGTCTTTGAACTCCTCCACGTAATCTATACCGCACACACCGGAAACAAGATTCTTCCAGAAAGTGTCCACATCCTTCCCCACGGACGATATTACGCCCATTCCGGTTACTACAACTCTTTTGGTCTCCATATATTATATTACCTTTTTACAAGCATCGGCAAGCAACTTACTTGCCCCATTCACTATGTCTTCCACTATCTCCCGTGCCGACTCTTCCTTACGGATCATGCCGGCAACCTCTCCGGCCAGGAAACTTCCCCGGGCAAGGTCTCCGTCAAACACCGCCTTCCTGAGGGAGCCGGTGCCGAATGCGCGGATTTCCTCATCTGAAACGGCAGGGTCTGCCTCCATCTTTGCAAACTGCTTTGCAAAAGGAGTCTTTAGCCCGCGCACAGCGTCATGCAGGCTTTGCCCCGTCACCATAGTGCCGATGTCCGAGGCCTTTATAAGCCTTTCCTTATACACCGGGTGTATCCGGCATTCCTTTGCCGACAGGAAACGCGTTCCAAGCTGTACGCCGCAGGCCCCCAGCATGAAGGCCGCCGCTGCGCCTCTTCCGTCAAAGATGCCGCCGGCAGCAAGGACCGGAATATCCACGGCGTCCACAATTTGCGGGACAAGGGCCATGGTGTGCATTTCACCTATATGCCCGCCGGACTCAGCGCCCTCTGCAATAACTGCGGTTGCACCAAGTTCCTGTACCTTAAGGGCATAAGCCACGGATGCCACTACGGGTATCACCTTTATACCGGCCTCTTTCCACATATCCATATAAGGGGCGGGAGTGCCGGCGCCTGTAGTTACAATCTTAACGCCCTCTTCTACAATAAGTTCCGCAACTTTGGCAGCATCCGGTGCAGCCAGCATAACATTTACGCCAAAAGGCTTGCTGGTAAGGCTGCGGGCCTTCCTGATCTCTTCACGGACGGCTTCCGGTCCATAATTGATGGACGACACCAGCCCCAGCCCGCCGGCCTCTGATACTGCGGCAGCAAGAGTTCCGTCTGCAATCCATGCCATGCCACCCTGAAAAACAGGATAGCGGATGCCAAGTATTTGACAAATAACGGAGCTTAACATACAGACTGCAAAGATACTAATTTTTCTTGGAACGGCGACGCCTGTCCCTTATACGCATGGCGCTCTCCACCATAAGCTGGTCCTGGAAGCAGCTGCGTGCCGCCAAAAGGTTGCTGATGGCAATCACCAGGGGGAATATCACTGTCCACCTGAAAACCGGGCCCTCCCAGGTGAAGTACATCCACGCCAGCCAGGCCTGTGTTCCAAGCGCCACTATTCCTCCAAGCGTAGCCAGCCTCATCTGCAGGATTAAAGACTTATATGCAACAAGAGCCAGGAAAACCAGTGACAGCAAAACGCCAAGAAGTATTCCAAAGTAGGGTTTTTGAAGTTGCCAGTATGATACGGTGAGCATTCCGTCCGGATTTGCCACTTGATAAGCCGTTCCAAAACACATGGCCAGCACAAGGCCCAGTGAAACAGCCAGATAGAGTGTTTGAATTCTTTGCCACATAATAAATACAAAGATATCAATTATTTTGGGAAATCATTCAAAGAGATTCTGCTCCGGCAGGGCACATGAGAAGCGGCGGCGCAGGTTTTTAATGAGGTAGTTGGTGTTTTTGGTGAACTTTGAGCCCCTCCAGGCCGACGTATTGGAGATAAGCACCCAGCACTCCCCGTCCGGGAATACTTTCACTATGGCCGATGTCCCGGAGAAAGAGCCGGTTCTGGTCCACTCCCCGTCCGGCTTGCAGTCCACCCAGCCAAGGGCAAAGGTGTCGTCGTCATACCAGGTAGTCATCTGACGGACAGATTCCTCATTAAGGATATCGGCCACACAGCCAAAGCCGTTTACGCAGGAAATCACCCTGGCAAGTTCCACGCTGGAGCCTATCCACGCCCCTGCGCCCTGTAGGGAGGTGACATCATTGCCGCCGTAGCAGCGTTCCACAAGCGCGTATCGGCCGTCAAAAGACGGGACCTGGTCACTTTCCGGATGCATGAAATACATGCTCTCCCCCGGCTGCCTGTCCTCAAGGTAGTTGCCGGCTATGCTGAAGCCTCGGCATCCGCAGGGCTCAAAGACTTCCTTTTGCATATACTCCGCATATGGCATTCCAGAAGACTTGGTAATTATCTCTGACAGAAGAAGATAGCCAAAGTTGGAGTACTGCTGCCATGAGCCGGGCTTGAAGGCGAGCGGACGTCGCACCTGGTCACGGATTACTTCATCGGCCGATGGCGGCTCCGTAAGGCCGTGGCTGCGCATGAAAGTCAAAGTCTGAAACATGACATCCCCGCCGCGGGTAGAAAAACCACCCTGATGCCTCAGGAGATGCTCCACAGTGATAAGGTAGTAATTGTGGTCCCGTATAAGGCCGTCGTACTCCTTCAAAATGCCGTAAGGGCCAAATACAGGGCTGTCAAGATGCAGCAGCCCCTGCTCCTGAAGCCTCATGATGCCTATTGCCGTCAACAGTTTTGAAACGGACGCAAGACGCATTGTGGTGCCAGGGGTCATGGGCGTCTGTGAATCTGCCATCCCGTAGCCGCGGGCATATAGCAAAGAATCATTGCGTGTAACGGCCAGAGAGACTCCATGGAGAGACCAAAAGCGCATGAAACTGTCCACCACATTGTCCATGGCTGGCAGTTCTGAATTCACAAGAGTACGGTTCCAGTCCGGGATAACCACCTCATCGGCCACAGGCTCCGGCCGCCTCAGGGACATAAGGACAGCGCCCGTCACAATGACAAGCAGCAGAATAACTATCAAAGGGCGGCGCCTCATCTGACAAGGCCGGCCTTCCTGCCCGCCTCAATGATAAAGTCTGCCGTTCCGTCAATTCCAAGAAGGGAACTGTCTACGCACAGGTGGTAATTGGAAGCGTTTCCCCAAGAGCCAAGCGTATAGTAGTTGTAGTACGCCTCCCTGGTGCGGTCCTTCTTTTTCATGAGTTTCTCCGCCTCTTCCGGCGTAAGCCCCTCTGTTTCCACAAGCCGCTTGATGCGATACTCTTCTGAGCCTGTGACAAAAACGTTGAGGCAAGGCAGGTCACGGAGGATATAGTCTGCACATCGGCCGATAAAAACAGCGTCTCCCTTAAGGGCTATTGAGCGTATAACGTCACTCTGGACCTTGAAAAGGACATCGTCGCTAAGGTAGGTGTTGTCAAGGTAGCTCATGCGCCCGGAGGCAAAGAAACTGGAGGCCGAAAAGATGCTGCGCTTGTGCTCTCCACCGGCAAAGATGCCCGGAGCATAGCCTTCTTCCTCTGCCGCCTTGGAGATTAACTCATTGTCATAGAACGGGATACCCAGTTTACGGGCAACAGCCTGCCCCACATAACCGCCTCCGCTTCCAAAGGATCGGCCGATATTGATAATGGTGTTCATAGCTGACTTCCAAGTATTGAAGGGTCATCTCCGTCTTTGAGCTTACCCAGTTTCATGAGAAGATTCCAGGCAAGAATGCCCGTTATTATTGCCGATACAGTATCCGATATGGGGAAACTGTACCAGACTCCGGCCTCGCTCTCAAGGATTGGAGGAAGGATATAGATGCATGGAAGAAGGAAAAGAAGCTGCCTTGAAAGGGACAGGAAAATGGACTTTTTCACCATTCCAAGGCACTGGAAAAGGTTTGTTGTAACCATCTGGAAGCCAACTATGGGGAAGGCCGGATTCATCATCCTTAGGCCTCTGGCCGCCTTTTCCTCAAGTATGGGGTCATTTGTGAAGATGCCAACGGCAGCATCGGCAAAGAAAAAGGAAATGATAAAGCCGATGGTTGTCACCAGCGTTGCCCACATGGCGGTTTTGACGTATACCTCACGGACTCTCCCGTACTGGCGCGCACCAAAGTTGTAGCCGGCTATGGGCTGCATTCCCTGGTTGAAGCCAAAGACCACCATTATGAACAGGAAAGTGAGGCGATTCACTATACCGTATGCGCCAAGGGCCAGGTCTCCGCCCCATTTGACCAGCTGCTGGTTGATGAAAAGCACCACTATGCAGCTTGCAAGATTCATAAGGAAAGGCCCCATTCCTATTGACAGTGAATCCTTTGCAATTTTCCAATCCACCTGGAAAATCTTAAGTGAGTGCGGCAGGTGGAGGAAGCGTTTCTGGTCCAGGAAATACCACAAGGTATAACCAAGGGCCATGCACTGGCACAGCACGGTTGCTATGGCCGCGCCCTTTATACCAAGCCCCAGCGTATAGATGAAAATGGGATCCAGTATAGCGTTGGACGTGACGGTAAACAGGGTAAGCCCCATGGCAAGCCGTGGATTGCCGGAAGAACGAACAATGGCATTTAGGCCGAAGTACAGGTGCGTGACGGCATTTCCCAGCGCAATTATTATCATGTAATCCCTTGCATACGGGAGCGTGGCGTCCGACGCGCCGAAAAAGCGCAGGATTGGATCCATCCACACAAGGGAGACAAAGGTAAAGATAATGCCTGTGATGATATTCAGGCTTATGTCATTGCACAGGACCTTCTCTGCGCTCTTGTAATTGCGCTGGCCCAGAAGGACGGAAATCATGGTTGCGGCGCCAACACCCACAAGGGTGCCGAAAGCCGTGGAAATGTTCATGAGCGGGAAGGTGACCGCAAGACCGGACATGGACAGCGACCCCACAACGGGGATATGGCCGATAAAGATGCTGTCCACCATGTTGTACAGGGAGGACGCCGTCATTGCAATGATGCCGGGGACGGCATACTGCCTTATGAGGGAGCCTATCGGCCTTGTTCCCAGCTCTGTAGGCGCGCTACTCATTTACAAGTTCCAGTTCAAAGATGAGGGTGGAATACGGAGGAATGGCATCTCCGCTGCCGGTACTGCTGTAACCAAGGGCCGACACAAACAGGACAGTTGCCTTCTGCCCTACCCAATGCATCTTGTACAGGCCTCCCTTGAAGCCGTCAATAAGGGAAGAAGAGCCATCCATTGTAATGGAACTGTATGTAGATGAATAACTTACATCTGCAGAGCCATAAGTTCTGTCCTTGGTATAAAGGCCTTCTTCTATGGCCGTTTCAAGAACATTGGTATCAAACGCAACTCCGTCAAGCCGACGGCCAGTGTAATTGACTTTCAGCTGGGCCTCATCGGCCCTCTGCTCTTTGTCCTTGAAAGCGGTAGTGTCGCTCACAAAATAGAACGTGCCCTCCGTCATTCCGCTGGTATAGCTGCAGCTCTTCTGATCCGCACCAAAAATGTCCTCTACATACTGACTCAAAAGGACTATTTCCTGTTCCTCAACATCCTTGCACTGACCTTCAAGAGTAACCGTGTATACAAGATGGGTGGAATTGTCACAGGCATTCAGGTATTCCTCTTTTGTATCGTAACGGCTGGTGGTGAGAAGCCATGAAGGAATTACGGCAGTCTTGCTTCCGCCATACCTCATGCCCTGAAGCATATACTCAAGGCCGGCATATCCGGACCCGGAGGCGGTATTTACATACCTGGGGCCGTAATAGTTATACGGCTTGTAACTGTCCTGGTCAAGCTGTTTGGCTATGTCCTCCTCTGTAGAAGAAAGGATGGTGCCGCCAATGGTACGGATAGTACTGCGCATGTAAGTATATGAAAGTTCCTGATCCCATTCCATGCCGATGCCGGGAGTTTCTTCCAGAACATAAATGCCCCACTGGTCCGGAGTCAAGTCCGGGTATTCTGCCTGCATGGCCAGTTCCAGGTACTGCCTTGCCTTCTCTCCAGTTGCGAGAGTGTTTTCCTTGGCGCATCCTGCCATGACAAGCAGGGCTGCAGCCGGAACCAATACTTTGAAAAACTTATTCATTAGTAATACTTTCAATCCAAATATGATAGGCCAGGGCCGATTTTGCAGGAATCGTGCCGTTTTCCCTGTTCCCATAACCAAACTCTCCGGTAAAAAGGATATATCCTTCATCTCCCGGCTGAACCCCGTGAAGTCCAAGGCGGAGCCCCTCTATAAGCTTGCCGTCCAGTTTCATTGTCCTGGGTGTAAAAATGCTCTCATCCGTTACAGTCCAGTTTGCAGCCTCCGCCACTTCCTTTTTATTTGTCTCAACCAGATTGCTTGAAGACACGGAAGAGCTTGTGAGGATGTAGCAGGCATACTCAAGGGTTACCGTTCCTCCGTCCAGGAGGGAATCTCCCGGGTCCTTTGCGTCCTTGAGGGTAATCCTGTACGAACCACCGTTACGGACAAGCGTTGCAGACGGGTCTGCACTCATCTGGGAACTTACAAAGCCGTCTATATAGGTAGCCTGCTTGTCATAGGTAGTCTTTAGGGACTGCTTGGTGCAGGCCATCAGAGCTGCGGCAACCAACGCTATTATGAGTAAAGCACGTTTCATTTCAAAGCCTCCAGCAACGCTTTTTTGATATAGCTTTCAAGACTCTCACCATTAAGGTCCCTGGCAGGGAAAAACTTTCCTCCGGCGGCGTTTTCATGCCCCCCGCCGTTAAAGAAACGCACGGCGCAGTTTTGGGCGCTTGTCCCCTTCTTTGAGCGCAGGGACACCCTGAAATGGTCTCCGTCCTCCTTCAGCAGAAGTGAAATCTTGACGTTCCCTATGGCCAACGGCACGTTTACAAGACCCTCTGAATCTCCCTCCGTAACGTCAAAGCGGTCCAGGATTTCCTTGGTCAGAATCATATAGGCGGCGCCTTCCGGAAGAATTGTGAGGGCGCTGTCCTGCATGTAGCCAAACAGGCGGATGCGGTTTTCCCTGTAACTGAAGTAAATCTTTTGGAGAATGTCATCCCTGTCCACTCCGTTTGCAATGAGCTCCGACGCCATCTCAAAGGTTGATGGATAGACAGAATTGGCGAAGTTGTTTGTATCCGTTGTCATACCGGCAAGGAGGGCCGATCCTATCTCCTTGTCTCCAGCATCCCATCCTATGGCTTTAAGGACGTGGAAAAGCAGTTCACTGGCCGACGATATCTCCGGTGTGGAGAACACAAGGTCAAAGCTTTCCATATCCGGATTCAGGTGATGGTCTATAAGGACCTTGGGTGCCGTGGAGGCCTTGAGCGGCCCGGCCAGTGACTCTGTTCTGGTAAAAGAGTTGCAGTCCAGGAGCACAACAAGGTCTGCATCGGCCGATTCCCCGATAAGGTAACTTACGCAGGGGCTCATGATGAAAGACAGGTTTGCCGGGATTTGATCCGGAAGGCAGCAGGTGACTTCCTTCCCGCATATCTTCTTGAGATAGAGGGCAAGGGCCGTCACTGAGCCCAGGGCGTCTCCGTCCGGGTGGGTGTGTGCGGCTATTGTCACCCGCTCTGCGCGGGAAATAAGCTCTTTAAGCCTTGCCGTTTTCTCTGAAGTTATACAGTCTATCATGTACGCTTGCGTTTGCATCGGCAAATTTACAAAAGATTATTGCTTTTGAGAAATCATTTTTTTAACTTTGCCAGAAGTTTTGAATAATATAAAGCACTAAAATAATGAACAAAACCCTTAAAATCGCCATCGAGGTCCTCCTTGCAGCAGCAGTTGTACTTCTCACCTGGCTCATTGTCAAGAGCATCCAGAAACCCGTTAAGTTCAACCAGGAGGTTGAAGCCCGTTCACAGGTAGGCATCCAGCGCCTCAAGGATATCCGTACCCTCCAGGTAGCATTCAAGAGTGAGAATGGCCGTTTCAGCCCCACCATTGACTCCCTCAAGCTCTTCTATGAGACCGGCAAGATGAACATCCTCATGCAGATCGGCTCTAACGATGACTCCATTGCTGTTGCCAACACTGAGGCTATCAAGAAGGCCAACAAGAGGCTCAAGGCAGACGAACTTACCGCCAAGCTCCAGGAGGCTTATGCTGCAGGACAAAAGGTTGTGTTCTCCACCGTTACCGCCATCCCCGTTAAGGACACCCTGTTCAATAACCGTCCGGATTTCTGCATTGATTCCCTTGCATACATTCCTTTCTCCGGCAAAGAGCCCGTGCAGATGGAAGCAACAATCAAGACCGTATCCGGTGTTCAGGTTCCCCTGTTTGAGGCCCGTATGCCTTACAAGGCTCTGTGCAAAGGCCTTGACAAGCAGCTCCGCATCAACCTTGATGCAGACCGCAAGGACCAGAACAAGTACGAGGGTCTCCAGGTTGGTAACATCACCGTTCCCAACAACAACGCAGGTAACTGGGAGTAGTCCACATGGACACCACGGCAACAGGAATATCCATTCAAGTCTCCTTGAGTGGATTTTCTTTTGACTCCGGGCCCTGGATGGGCAGCGGGAATCTGTTCACCATGCCGGAATTTCAGAGGCGTTATTCAAGCGTAGAGATATCCCTGCTAACGCCTAAGGTGGCACTTGTGCCGGAGCCCTTCTTCAACCCGTCCCGTGCACGTGAAGCCCTGGAACAGACCGTTAAATTGGATGAAGGAGACTTGGTTGAATATGTCAAGGTGCCATCTCTGCAGTCTGTACTGGTCTATTCCAATTCAATAGGTGAATCCCTGTCCAAGGTTATTGCCAACACCGTGCTCCCCGCATCAGGAGAGCCGGTGAAAGTGCTTCCGGAAATGTACTTCCTCCTGAGGTCCCTTGGTGGCCTTACAGAATACAACAAGATTGTGGCATCATGGGCCGACGGCTGGCTGCACCTTGTCATAGCACAGGGTAAGAGCCTCTCCCTTGCCAACACCTTCCGGGCACCGGATTTTACAACGGCGGAATACTTCCTCTTCCTTGCCCTTAAAAAGCTCCAGCTTAATCCTGAGGTGTCAACGGTATGCTTCCGCACTCCCCTCACCCAGGAAGCTGAGATGTCCCTGTACCGCTATTTCAAGTCAGTCTCCCGCTTATGAGAATTATCGGCGGAAAGCTCAAAGGAAAGATAATCCTGCCGCCCGCAGGATACAAGGCCCGTCCCACTACAGATTTTGCAAAGGAGGGGCTTTTCAATATCCTGGACAATGAATACGAATTCCAGGACCTTAAGGTTCTGGACCTTTTTGGCGGCACCGGCTCAATTGCATTTGAGTTTGCTTCAAGAGGCGCCGCGCGTGTTTATTCTGTGGAAATGGCCCGAGAGAATGCCTCTTTCATCAAGACAGAGGCGGCACGCCTGGGACTGGACAATGTCACCATGGTGCGTGACAACGTGTTTGATTTTCTCCCTATCTGCAGGGAAAAGTTTGACCTGGTCTTTGCAGACCCTCCCTACGCGCTGGAGGGCCTTGAGACCATTCCGGACCTTATATTTTCATTTGATTTGCTGCACCCGGAGTGCTACTTCATCCTGGAACACGGGGATGAGCATTCATTCACCGGTCATCCGCGCTTTGTAAAGGAGCGCCATTACGGGCGTGTTCATTTCTCCTTCTTTGCCTGATTCCACATCAGGTCCATCTGAGCCAGCGTCATGTCCCCGAAAGACTTGCCCTTACGCAGGGTCTGCTCTTCCATATAGGTAAATCTGCGGCGGAATTTCTCACAGCTGCGGCTGAGGGCGGCTTCCGGATCAACTCCGTAAAGGCGGGCAGCATTGATTACCGTAAACATGAGGTCTCCAAACTCTTCCTCAAGGCCGGCAGGGTCTGATGACGCGGCCTCAACCTCCTGGCACTCTTCCCTGACCTTTGCCCAAACATCCTCCTTCTTTTCCCAGTCAAAACCGCAGCCTCGGGCCTTTTCCTGCATGGAAAGGGCCTTGAGAACAGACGGCATGGCCTTGGGGATGCCGTCCATGACTCTCTTGTTCCCGCCCTTTTCCTTTGCTTTAACAAGTTCCCAGGTATCGGCAATTTCCTTTGCCGACGTTTCCTTGCCAGCCTCCGGGCCAAATACGTGAGGATGGCGGAAGACCATCTTGTCGCATACCTTATTAATAGAGTCTGCAATGTCAAAAGCGCCCTCTTCCTGGGCTATCCGGGCATAGAAGACCATGTGATACAGAAGGTCCCCTATTTCTTTGGCCGTTCCCTGCCTGTCCCCTTCCAGGATGGTCTCACTTAGCTCGTACACTTCTTCTTCCGTCATAGGACGGATAGTATCCATAGTCTGGGCCGCATTCCACGGGCATTGCTCCCGGAGCTTGTCCATGATGTCCAGCAAATGACCGAAGGCTTCTGTTTTTTCTTCTCTTGTGTGCATCACCTCTTGTTTTGGTATGCAAATATACGACAAATTATACTTATCTTTGTCGATAATGCCCAATCTGAACTTCATATCGGCCACTCAGGCGGTGATGTCTGTAAGGGATGGAGACCATATACACCTCTCCAGCATAGCAAGCGTGCCCCATATCCTTACGGACGCGCTGTGCCGAAGGAGCGGGCTTAAGGACATCCACTTCCATCATTTCCATACTGAAGGGCCGGCGCCATACGCCCGCGGCGGGGAATTCTTTGACCAGGGCTTTTTTGTAGGGGCCAACGTACGAGCAAACGTAGAGGCCGGGCTTGCAGACTATATTCCGGTAAACCTTTTTGAGACTCAGGCAATGTACCGCAGCGGCGCTCTGCCCTGTGATGTGGCCATGGTCCAGGTTTCCGCTCCCGTGGATGGTATGGTCTCCCTAGGAACGTCCGTAGACTGCTCCTTTGCCGCACTTGAGGTTGCCCGTGAACGCATAGGCGTTGTGAATCCCAACGTGCCCTTTGCCTATGGCAACCTTGTCCCGCTGGAACGGTTCACCGCCCTTGTTTATGATGACACTCCCCTGATTACAGGCACTTACGCACAACCATCGGCCACAGACTATGAGATTGGCCGGCACTGCGCCGCCCTTATTCCGGACGGGGCATGCCTGCAGATGGGAATCGGCTCCCTGCCTAACGCCGTATGCGCAAGCCTTGCGTCCCATAAGCACCTTGGCCTTCACACTGAAATGTTTTCAGACGGCGCCCTGGCCCTTATTGAAAGCGGGGTTATTGACGGGAGCGCCAAAGCCATTGATACCGGCAAGGTTGTGGCTTCTTTCCTTCTTGGCTCACAGGACGTATACCGCTTCATAGACCGCAACCCAGCCGTGCTGATGAAAGACATAGCCTACACCAATGACCCCAGGATCATCGCCAGCAATCCGGGCATGGTGTCTATCAATTCGGCAATAGAGATAGACCTGACGGGGCAGGTGTGTGCAGACTCAATTGGCACCAGAATTTACTCCGGAACAGGCGGCCAGCTGGATTTTGTCCGGGGAGCAAGGCTCTCCAAAGGCGGAAAGGCTATCATTGCAATGGCTTCTCGCACCGCAAAGGGAGCCTCCAAAATAGTTGCAACCTTGAAACCAGGCGCCGGAGTGGTAACTCCCAGGGCCGATGTACAGTGGGTGATCACGGAATGGGGCGCTGTAAACCTCTATGGCAAGTCACTGCAGGAGAGGGCAAAACTCCTTATCTCCATAGCTCACCCCCAGGACCGTGAAGCCCTTGAAAAAGCAATGTTTGAAAGATTCCATAAATTATGAGAGTAGCAGACCGTAAATCTTTATTTGCAGGCATTCTGATAGGCCTTGGCGCATGCGGTTACCTTGCACTTGGAGGCATTCCGGGGGCAGTCATCTTTGCTTTCGGCCTCATTGGCGTAGTACTTTCCGGCAGCCTGCTGTATACCGGGCGGGCCGGCGTAATGGCGCCACGTGAAGTTGGAGAACTATCCCAGATTTGGTTTTTCAACATCCTGGCCTGCGTGCTTTTAGGACTCCTGATGATGTCTCTTGGCGGAGAACCCGTGGAGCGCGCACGCACTGTTGTGGCAGGCCGCCTTGCACAGGGGCCGTGGAGGAGTTTCCTCAGGGCCGTAGGATGCGGTCTCATCATTGACATTGCAGTATGGCTGTACCGCAGCACCAAAAACATCCTGCCCGTTATCTTTGGCGTGCCGCTGTTCATAGTGTGCGGTTTCTACCACTCAATTGCCGATGTAGTATACCTTGTGGCCGCCTGGAAGTGGGATGCCGCCATCCTGTGGTACTATCCCATAATTGTCATAGGCAACTATGCTGGCTGCAACATAAGAAGAATAGTTTTACCAAAAGAATAGCAATATGGAAAAGAACGTAGACCTTGAGGTATGGTGGTCATCACTGCCCATAAACGAGAAAGAGCGCATTGCCCGCAAGGGTAACGCACCGGAAGTTGAATATCCTGCCTGTACCCGCTGGTGGCAGGCGCTGGATCCCAAAACCAAGGAGAAAATCTACGCTCACTGCGTAGCCATGCACGGAGACGAGCTAAAAGAGTGGAAGGAAGGCAATCCTTACGGAGACTAGCCTATGGCCGACGAAAAGATAATCTTCTCAATGAACAGGGTGAGCAAGGTGCTCCCCCACAATAACAAAGTCATACTCAAGGACATATACCTTGGCTTCTTCTATGGGGCCAAGATTGGTATCATCGGCCTTAACGGTTCCGGTAAATCTACGCTCCTTAAGATTATCGCCGGGGTTGAGAAGCCAACCCATGGAGAGGTTGTCTGGGCGCCGGGGTACACTGTAGGTTATCTGGAGCAGGAGCCTCAGATGAGTCCGGAAAAAACTGTGCTGGATGTGGTGTCAGAAGGCGTGGCCGATGTCATGAACCTTCTCACCCGCTACAACGAGGTCTGCCGCCACTTGGGAGACATAATTGACGACACGGTGATGTACTCCCTCTTTGAGCAGCAGGCAGAACTGACGGAGAAGATTGACGCCTGCAACGGCTGGGAGATTGACTCAAAGCTGGAGAGAGCCATGGACGCCCTCCAGTGCCCTCCGCCAAACCAGAAGATAAAGGAACTCTCCGGAGGAGAACGCCGTCGCGTGGCACTTTGTCGTCTGCTTTTGCAGGAGCCGGATGTCCTGCTTTTGGACGAGCCCACCAACCACCTTGACACAGAATCCATCCAGTGGCTGGAGGCCCATCTGCAGCAGTACAAGGGCACTGTCATAGCCGTTACCCATGACCGTTACTTCCTTGACAACGTGGCCGGATGGATCCTGGAACTGGACCGCGGAGAGGGTATTCCCTGGAAGGGCAACTACTCCTCTTGGCTGGACCAGAAGACAAAGCGACTGGCACAGGAAGAAAAGGCGGAGAGCAAGCGCCGCAAAACCCTGGAGCGTGAACTTGAGTGGGTGCGAATGGCTCCCAAGGCCCGCCAGGCCAAGCAGAAGGCCCGTCTTGGCGCCTATGAGAAAATGGCATCGGCCGATACCAAACAAAAGGAAGACAATCTTGAAATATACATCCCCAACGGCCCGCACCTTGGTAACAAGGTCATAAAGTTCAATGACGTTTCAAAGGCCTACGGGGACAAACTTCTGTTTGAGCATCTGACGTTTGAACTTCCGCCGGCAGGTATTGTTGGAGTGATCGGCCCCAACGGAGCAGGTAAGACAACGCTGTTCCGCCTAATCATGGGCCTGGAGAAACCGGACAGAGGTACCATAGAGATTGGAGAGACGGTAAAGATTGCATACGTGGACCAGCAGCACCGCAGCATTGATCCGGAAAAGACTGTGTATCAGACAATTGCCGGCAACTCTGAGTGGGTGCGTATGGGCGGCAAGGACATAAATGCCCGCGCCTGGGTGTCCCGCTTCAACTTCTCAGGGGCAGACCAGGAGAAAAAGTGCGGCGTCCTTTCCGGCGGTGAGCGTAACCGTCTTCACCTGGCCCTTACTCTTAAAGACGAGGGTAACGTGCTGCTCCTGGATGAGCCTACTAACGACGTTGACGTAAATACCATCCGCGCCCTGGAGGAAGGTCTGGAGAACTTTGCTGGCTGCGCCGTTGTTGTTAGCCATGACCGCTGGTTCCTTGACCGTATTGCCACCCACATCCTTGCTTATGAGGGTGAAGGCAAGGTGGTCTTCTTTGAAGGCAACTACCAGGAGTACGAGGAGAACAGAAAAATGCGCCTGGGCTCAGAACCCAAGCGCTTCAAATACAAGAAGTTGATGGAATAATTGCGCCGTAAAGGAGAACGCGGAAGCCAAAATTTAGTGGAGCGTAACCGCCTCACTCTCAATTACTTGCTAAATGTTTTCCCATTACCGGTTTTGGGAAAACATTTCACAAGTGGCTGAGTGTCAGCTACTTGTGCTCCACTGGCATTTGGCCGCATTTGCTACCTTTGGCTTCAAAAAAGCCGCTATGACGCACAACTGTCAACTGATTCTGTTCTATTTCCTCCAAACAGGAGCCTTAGGAGCCCTTGAAGCGCCGCTACAGGAGTATGGCACAGTGGCGGAGGAAACTGAGGCCGCAGAGTTGGCGCACTTTGTACGCAATGCATCCTCACAAGGTCTTGCGCCGCCTCCACCACCCGGTATCATACGCATAGACAGGGCCTTGCGCATCTATGTGGGAGGTCAGGAGCTGAAACTGCGTCCAATGTCCAAGGCTATACTGATTCTGTTCCTGCTCCATCCGGAGGGCATTGAACTGAAACGGATTGGAGACTACCAGGAGGAACTGACCCGTTACTACTCACGTCTCAGTAAAAGCGACAATCCGGAGCAGATCAAAAAATGCATCGGCCGGATCACTGACGTCTTCTCCAATGAGCTCAACGTCAACATCTCCAGAGTCAACGCCGCGCTGGCTTCACTTGAAAACCAGCCGTTGTATCAGGTGAGCGGACGCGCCGGGGAGCCTAAAAAAATCCCCAGAAATAATTCAATAGTCATTTGGGAGTAAGTAACTTTTATATCCAATTGTGTTGTATTAGCAAAAAAGTGATGGTATTTCCTAAGGATCTATTGCTTTGAGAGGCCCTTCAGACATAACTTACAGAAAAAAAGTTATGAAACGGAAAGTAGTCTCAAATGAAGTACATCACATCTTCCAAAGGTCTCAAGGAGGAGTGGTAATGTTTTACTCACTGCGTGATTATCTGGTATTCTTTACAATTTTCTGCACCTTGGCAGAAAAAATGGATGTCACGGTTCTGGCGCTCTGCCCCATGCCGGACCACCTGCATAACGTATGCAGGTTCATGAGCTGGAAACAAATGATAAAATTTGTCCAGCAGTACTCACGCATCTTTGCAAGGGAATGGAACAAATCCAGAAAAAGGAAGGGGTCTCTGCTGCGGGAAAAGTTTGGGAGCGCCCCCAAAATTGGCAACAAGGCAGTAAGGACCACCATCAATTATAACAACAACAATCCAGTGGAGCGCAATATTACCGTAAGGGCAGAGGATTATCGCTGGAACTTCCTCAAGTATTTCAGGAACAAAAATCCATTCTCAAAGACGCTGGTGGAATCAGAAGCCTCATCGCAGTTGCGGGGCGCCCTGCAGGAGGTGCGCAGCATCCGTAATAATGAAGAGTGGGTGAAATATGCCCAGCTTGACCGCTGGATGAATGGCCTGGACAAAGAGGAAATCCAGCAGCTTGCAGACTATATTGTCACCACCTGGAACGTCATAGACTACGCTGGAGCATTCAGTTACTACGGTGACTTTGACGCAATGATAAGGAGCTTCCATGACAATACCGGCAGTGAATACGATATCCGGGAGGACACGGACAAATACTCTGACGCCGTCTACGCGGACTGCACACGGATTCTGATGCAGGACGGGCTTATAGGCAGCGTCAGAGACATTCCAGCGCTGCCCATCGGCCAAAAAATTGAACTGTACAGGCTGCTCAGCGCAAGGACAACGGCCAGGCCGTCACAATTGAACAAATATCTGCACATGTGCGGGTAAGAGCATAATCACAATTTTTTTGTATCTTTGGAGTCTATGAACAAACTGCTTCTCATAGACGGTCACGCGCTGGTATTCAAGATGTACTATGCATTCCTGCGCAGGCCCATGATTAACTCCAAAGGTGCGGACATGTCAATCCTCTACGGGTTCACCAAGTACCTGCTGGAGATGTTCGGCCGGGAGAATCCCACTCACGTTGCTGTGGCTTTTGACCCTCCGGGCGGCACTTTCCGCAACCAGATGTATCCGGAGTACAAGGATACGCGCCCGCCTACACCGCAACTTATCATAGACTCTTTGGAGCCGCTCACAGAGCTTGTTCAGTGCATGAACATTCCGGTTGTCATGGTTCCCGGTTTTGAGGCGGACGACGTCCTGGGCACTATCGCAACAAGCTATGCCTCAGACGCCACGGACGTATTCATGGTAACGCCGGACAAGGATTACGGCCAGCTTATAGGCCCCCACACTTTCCAGCTCAAACCCGGCAAGGGCGGTGCGGAAAGCGAGCTTGTGGGCGTTCAGCAACTGTGTGAGAAGTGGGGCATTTCCAGCCCTTCTCAGGTAATTGATATGCTTGCCATTTGCGGAGATACGGCCGATAATGTACCGGGCGTGAAGGGCGTTGGAGAAGTTGGCGCCGCAAAACTGATTGCAAAATACGGCAACCTGGAAAACATCTATGAGCACCTGGATGAACTCCCGCCAAAGCAGAAGCTTCAGTTTGAGGAGGCCAGGCCGCACATCGCCCTTTCAAAGGCCCTGGTGACCATCAAAACGGACATGGAGCTTTCGGTCTCCCTGGAAGACATGGCGTACAGCGGAGCCTTCCAGCCCAAACTGGCCCAACTGTTTGATTTCTATGAGTTCAGTTCTCTGAAAAAATATCTGTCCGGCAGCTTTTCCTTCCCTGACGGCACCCCGGAGCCGTCATCATCGGCCCCTTCAACAGAGCTCCATACAAGCCAGATTGATTATCCTTTGCTGGTGGCCCATTCCAAAAGGCTGGGCAAACTGGGCGTGGTCACCAGGCCGGGCGGGCTGGTATCACTTGCCGCGGGAAGCAGCGTCTGTACCGTGCCGTGCACACAGGCAAAAGAGCTGCTTGAAGATCCTTCTATCGGCAAATATGGTTCTGGCCTTAAAAAACAGGCCAATATGCTTGCTGCGGAGGGCGTCGGCCTTGAAGGAAAATGGAACGACGTAGAGCTTATGCACTACACCATAGATCCGGAACGCAGCCACGACGCAGCCATCCTTGCCAAGAGCATGCTGGGCATTTCCCTGGAAGAGGACAAGACTCAGGCGCAGACGGGCTCCCTTTTTGAGGAAAGTGAAATTGAAGACGACACCCCCCTGAGGGAGAAGGAGGCCGCAGCCATGGTTCTTCTTGGAGACGCCCTCCGGAAGGACCTCCCGGACTTCTACGACAAGATGGAAGAGCCTCTGTCCAAGGTACTTGCGCAGATGGAAAGGGACGGCGTGAAGGTGGACCTGAGGCAGCTCTCCCGCTATGCCGATGGGCTTCGTCTGGAGCTGGCAGAGCGTGAAGCCCGCATCCGTGAAATGGCCGATGAACCCGGGCTGAACATCTCCTCCCCCAAGCAGGTAGGAGACATCCTTTTTGAAAAGCTGCGCCTGGACCCCAAGGCAAAAAAGAGTTCCCGGGGGCAATACTCCACAGACGAGGCCACCCTCCAGGAAATAGCCGACAGGCATCCAATCGTAAACGAAATCCTGGAATTCAGGGCCGTCAAAAAGCTTCTTTCCACCTATATAGAGCCATTCCCGTCCTATGTATCAGAGGCCGATGGCCGCGTGCATACCACGTTCAATCAAGCACTTACGGCAACCGGGAGACTCTCCAGTTCCAACCCCAACCTCCAGAATATCCCCGTGCGCACGGAGCGCGGCAAGGAGATACGCAAAGCCTTCATACCAGGGACGCCGGAAGGTGTAATAGTATCGGCCGACTACTCCCAGATTGAGCTTAGGATCATGGCCCACCTGAGCGGGGACGAGCATCTTTGCACTGCTTTCCGGGAGGGTTTGGATGTGCATGCCGCAACCGCCGCTAAGATTTTCGGCATTCCAGTGGAAGATGTGACCCGTGAACAGCGCGGACAGGCCAAAACCGCCAACTTCGGCATTATGTACGGCATCTCTTCCTTCGGGCTGGCACAGAGGCTGCAATTGTCCCGGGGCGCCGCCAAAAACCTCATTGAGGACTACTTCCGGTCATTCCCCGCAATCCGCGGATTCATAGATTCTTCCATTGCGTTTGCAAGGGAGCACGGCTATGTGCAGACGCTTTTTGGCCGGCGCAGGTACCTTCCGGACATCCACGCAAAGAACGCCACCGTGCGCGCCTTGGCAGAGAGGAATGCCGTGAATGCGCCCATCCAGGGAACATCGGCCGATATAATCAAACTTGCCATGATTGGTGTAGCGGCGCGGCTCAAGGCCGATGGCTTCCGCTCCCGCATGGTGCTCCAGATCCACGATGAACTGCTGTTTGACGCCGTTGCCGATGAAGTTCCGGCACTGAAGGCCATGGTGGCGGAGGTTATGGAAAATGTCATAAAACTAAGCGTGCCGCTTACGGTTGAATGCGCCGCCGGCGCCAACTGGCTGGAGGCTCATTGACACTGGGGCTCGCCCCTGTCATTCTGAGCGAAGCGAAGAATCTCATATGGAAAACGAAAAAGACCTAATACAAAGCGCTGTAGCCGGGGACCAGATGGCCTACCGGATGCTGTACCAGATTCACGAGAGAGCCGTCCGCGGCCGTGTGAGCGGGTATTTCAAATGGAAGGCCGACGTTGACGACGTGGTTTCTGAAAGTTTCCAGAAGGCTTTTGCCGCGCTGCCGTCCTTTGACATCTCCCGTGAGTTCCGGCCGTGGCTGCTGACCATAGCAACCCGTACGGCCCTTGACCATCTGAGCAGCATCCAGAGGGAGGACCATAAGAAGGAGGGCATCCTGAGCAAGGCCGGCCAGGGAGATCCGGGTAGTGCAGAACTTACGGAGACCACCCCGGAAGAGGAGATTATCAACGACGAGGTCCACCAGCGCCTTATGCAATACATTGATGAGCTTCCCTCCCTGTACAAGGACGTCATGATAAAATACATGATAGAAGAACTTGAGTACGAGGAGATTGCTCAGGAACTGGACCTTGAGCTCAACACTGTCCGCACCCGCATCAGGCGCGGCAAGCAGCACCTTGCAAAAATGATGTTATCTTCAGAAGTGGAATGAACGCACAAGAGTTTTTAAGTTTTATCGAGGCCGATTTTGAGCTGGATGACCTTCAGAGGCAGCGCTTTGCCGCACTGGAGGGGTTGTACCGTGACTGGAACGCCAAGATAAACGTGATTTCACGCAAGGACATTGACGGCGTGTACGCTCACCATGTCCTTCATTCACTTGCAATTGCGCGCTATCTCCTGACTGTTCCCGGTCTGTGGGAGGCCTTTTCATCGGCCTCTGTCCTGGACCTTGGAACCGGCGGCGGCTTTCCCGGCATTCCGCTGGCTATCCTTTTCCCCCAGGCGCGGTTTGTCCTGTGCGACTCCGTTGGGAAAAAGACAATTGTGGCATCCGCCGTGGCGTCTGCCCTGGGTTTGCAAAACGTGACCGTGGTCAACGCCAGGGCCGAATCCCTGGGCCAGAATTTTGACTTTGTAGTGTCACGCGCAGTTGCCTCCCTGCAGGATTTCTACCCCTGGGTGAAAGGACGGTACAAAAAAGGCATCCTCTATCTCAAAGGTGGGGATGTTGTCCCGGAAATATCGGCCGTCATGTCCCGCTACAATATGCCGCGCGGCTCCGTAAGCACCTGGCCGGTTTCCTCCTGGCTGCATGAGGAATACTATCAAGGCAAATTGGTCATTTACATCCGATAAGTTTTGTTTTATCAATAACTATTTGTATTTTTGACAGTTACAAGTAGTTTTTGATGAAAACTGTCAATCCCGCACTCAGATATTTTGCCCGTCTTCTGGTGGGAACTCTCTTCCTTGTCTCCGGATTTGGGAAGCTCCTTGACGTGGAGAATTTTGGGAATCTGATAGTGTCTTACGGCTTTTTCTGGAGCGCCCTTCTTGCTCCGGCAATTGTAGTGCTGGAATTGGGTTTGGGGCTGGCGCTTGTAATGGATGTGTTTCCGCGCATTTGTTCCTGGATTTCAATCGGCCTTCTTGCTTTATTCACCGGGGCTTTTTTCTACGGGAACGTGGTCAACGGCATAGAAGACTGCGGCTGCTTTGGCAATCTGGATCTAGTAAAACTGCCGGTCTGGGCCACTTACGCCCGCAATGCCCTGCTTCTTCTGCTCCTAATTGCAGGTATGGAAAAGAATGCGGACCCTAAGCCGGACCTTTTTCGCTCAGGCGTGTTGGCAGTTGGAGTAGCTGCGGCGCTGTTTGTAAGCGGCTACACCTTTGAGCCGCCTCAGTCATTCCGGGAAAGAATGCCGCGGCAGCACCCCCTCATTCACATGGATGTGGCCGATACTCCCATACCTCAGTTCATACACACCAGCCCTGATTCCACGTATACTCTGTATGTATTTTCCTTTTCATGTGTAAGCTGCATCAACGGGCTGCCGGCACTGAGGGAGTATCAGGATTCCGCCATCTGTGACAAGGTGATTGGCCTTGCCGTGAATGAAGACAAAGACAACGCCATTCACAGTTACTATGATTTCAACTTCCCTGTAGTATATGTAGGCAACGCCATGAGCAGGTTTACGGACACAGTTCCTACTCTGCTCTATATACGCAACAACAGAATTGAATTTGTGGTGGAAGGCGGGGTCCCCAGCTCCTGGTGGTTCAGGAAAGGATATCTGGAAAATCTTTAAATACCTTTGATATGGATAAGAAAAAACTGTTTATCGGCCTTGGCATTATTCTGCTGCTCTGCCTTGCTCTGGCCGGATGCACAAAGACCAAGCGCTGCCCCAACGAGGACAGGCCCTACTACTGCTCCCAGACCAAATCCTGCTGCGGCTACCGTTACAACGACAATCACGGCACCTGCTGGAGTACCATGGAAGGCTGTCGCTCAAGCGGTTATGCCTGCTCCACCTGCCATGAGGAAAACTAGCCACGGGACCTTCATAGTATAAGCAAAAAAAATTTGGCAGTTTGTTTTAGAATTGCTACCTTTGCAGTCCATTACGCGAAAATATAAAAAATATATACTATGAAGAGAACATTTCAACCTTCCCGCCGCAAGCGCGTGAACAAGCACGGCTTCCGCGCCCGCATGGCTTCCGCCAACGGCCGCCGCGTCCTTAGCGCACGCCGTCGTCACGCCCGTAAGAAGCTCTCCGTCTCTGACGAAGACCGCTGGTAGTATCCGCCGGCCCTGGACCTGGTCCAAAGCCGTTCTTCTTACAGCAGACCCTTACCGCAGACCCTCCCGGCCTGCGGTTTTTTGTTATCCGGGATGACTTTTTGCGAGTGGAGCGTAAGTGATTGACTCACAGTGAGTTGCTGAATGTTTTCCCATTACTGGTTGGTTCTTCGTCACTTTTGGTGCAATTTAGCCTGTTTTGGATAGTGACATTTTAAGCATTAGGAGTCGGTAGCCGGCTCTTCCGTACATCTGCCTTTTGATGGCTTTTAACTTGTTATTCAGCC
>Ga0310786_10000378_pt1 | contig 72147 bp, 22 predicted proteins | sample AusTroGonzalo_MG_FD_203881 | JGI IMG/M metagenome (GOLD analysis project Ga0310786, IMG submission 203881) | Bovine rumen microbial communities from tropical cattle in Woodstock, Queensland, Australia - Gonzalo_03 (v2) (version 2) | ecosystem: Host-associated > Mammals > Digestive system >... | reverse complement strand
TACGAATAAGTGAGAGAAAAACCAAATTAATTTGAGTTATTCTTTCTACGAAAGCGCAAGCGATAACCGAACGTGAGTAACTTCGAGCGTAGCTCAACGGTACAAATCAAGTGAAAATCCAAAGGAAAAGCACTATTTCCTACGACGCGTTGGAAATATTTTTTGAACGCGTCGTAAAAAGTTTTAGAACGGGGCGTAGAAAAAACTTCGTCGCACTTGCTTATAAGAGGGTTTTCAGCACGCCTAATAAACTCTCCAAATTGGGCTCCTTCAACACCACACGCTTTTCTTTGTCGAGGAGATACAGCGCAGGCGTATGGGGCACATAATACTCCCCATGCAGGTCATTTATATCTTTGCGAACCACCTTCAGGCGAGGATTCTGTACAATAAGTGGTTCCTGCTTCAACTGAGCATCCAACCGTTGGCAACGTCGGCAATCAGGATCAAAGAAGATAAGCAACGTCTGTTCCGACTTGATTTTCCACAGACGCATCTCCTTCCCATCAGCAGTCCTTACAGGGACATCAGCCGCATGGTCCCCTACCCGATTCTTCGCCAACTGTTCCAATAACCAAACACGCTGAGGCGTCTCTGGTAATGCACGCAATAACTGAGCATACACCACATCACTATACAAAGGAGATTCGGAATCATCTAAATAACGGGCCATCAGCCCTTCGAAGAAAGGCACAGCAGAAAGATGTACCCCCAACGAATCAGCAAGCACTTTTGCTCCCTGCATCGCCGAAACCGAATCTGCATGTTCCATGAAATTCAGGAAATCCACCATTCCCTGCTCTCCCACCTCACGGTTCATCGCCGTACTGTCAGCAAACGCATAATCCTGCCAGAAATGTCCCAGCAGATACATCATCCTTGCTTCGGGTTCCTCCAATTCATTAGGAATGTCGGGATAAGGAAATTCCGTCTGCTGTGCCTGGATACCCAAAGCACAGCAGAGCAGAAATACCATATACACACACCATTTCCTCATCATTCATCAGAGTTCTTTCTTCCTACCACCACATTCGTATTGCCTGTCACCTCGGCATTGTTACCACCGCCATAAACATCACCACGGATATCAGCACCGACAACGGGGTTCTTTTCGTAGTAGGTTACACCTTCTTCAGCATTACCTGTAGCTTCTGTATATACATAAGGATTACTTGTCGTTCCATTTCCGCTACGGGTATAGTAGCCTGATACAGGAGTACCCACATTCATATTCTTCACCTCATATACATAAGCCTCAGTACCAATATTGACATTGGTGTTACCAATCACCATGGCGGCATTACCTCCACCGAAGACTTTGTCGATAGCTCCAATCTTTGTCTTTTCATGAGTAGGAATCACGATACCATTTGGCGTTGTGTTATTCGCTGTAGTAATGATTGATTTATCATCATCCGCATATTTACCTTTAGCCACACTAACATTTACCGTCGGATTGCCCACCATTACGGCTCTCTCACCATAACCACCACCATAAACTGCACCTATGCTGGTAAACGACTTGACATTTACCACAGGATCTTTATACAAAGCATTGTTTGGCGCATCGGCATCACTAGGTTTGATAAGTTCCACTTGAGTTTCTTCGGTATTTGTTTCCGAATTAGTTACAGTAGTCTTTCTATATCCATAGGTAGAGTATCCAGCCTGGTTACCACCACCGTACAATTCACCAATGATAACAGGCCTACAGCCCGTTTCTTCGATGTTCACAGTAATGGAACCACGGATGGTACCACTCAAGTTGTTTCCACCGAATACGCGATTGAAGGTTCCATTCGTAATCGTAATTGCAACATTATCATTGACATCGGCAGCCTGAGCACCACCATAAACCTCTTTCAATCCTGGGATACACGACATCAGCAACTTAGCCTCAGCATCCATCGGTGCACTCTTACCACCACCGTATGCCTCGTCCACACAGAAATCACAGCCTGCTGCTTCCTCCAACATGGTAATGGCGCTCTGACGCACATTACCCTTAGTGTTCGAGCCACCAAATACACGGTGAATCATTCCACCAAAGATATTCACATTCGCCTTACCGGAACCGTAAATATATGAGGCAAAAGCATCGTTGGCAGGATCACTTCTCTCTTCTTTGGTGTCACACCAATCCTCATTTTCCACCAAATGATAGTCACGGAATCCCACATTGGCACCAGGATTATCCTCCTCAACGTTGTTGATGGTTATCTTATCCTTACCATTACCACCACCGAAGACTTCAGCAATCTGGAAGGTACCATTGATTGTTACCTCTGTAGCTGGTGTTGACGCCGCATTACCACCGCCATAGACCTGCCCGATACTGGTGCGGTCACAACCGTCGATAATTACCTGCGTCGTACCATTTGTTAAGTCAACTGGCACATATGCTGCCATATTACCACCACCATACACAGCCTGCATGTCGAAGGAAGCAGGATTATAGTCACCATTTACATCTGGCTCAACTTTCACCTTGGCTGTAGTGACGTCATCAGGATCATTAGTGATTCGTGTCTGACCTGCTTTCTGTGTCTTAAAGACATGCACCTTGACTTTACCCTGTGGCGAACCGTTCAGGTTGTTACAACCGAAGATACGGTTAACAACAGTCCCCTTGACGGCATCATTAATCTGGTATTCTTCGAGTTGATTGTTATCATCAACTATCGGAACCAATCTGGCTGTAGTTCCTTCTGTTAATGACTGATGAATACTTGCCACATAGTCACCGACCTCCAATCCATTCAGATTCACCTTAGTATCACCATAGACTTTCGCTTCAACAGGATTAGTTCCGAGTTGTCCCAATCCGCCACCGTAGGCATCACCACCGATGGTTCCGCCAAGGAGGTTGACGGTGGTAGTATAGGTAGCAGATGTCTTACCTTCTGCCCAAGTGTTAGTGGTAGTTTCCCAGTTTCCCTTGTTTGAGTTAGCCAAAGAACCACCGCCATAGACATCTTGAGTCACCGTGCCACCATTGATGTTGACTTCCACACTACCTAAGGTAATACCTCTCTCGCCGCCGCCAAAGACAGAGCCATTGACAGTGGCATCTTCGGCGATGATTACTATAGGATGACTGGTTAATGCCAGCGTCTCCAAGAAGTCACGGTAAGCAACCTCATCTGGATAATATCTCCAAATAAAGGGTGAGTTTTCATCATTATTATAGTGACTCCACAAAGAAGAAGCATTCTCCGGTGCGTTTGTAAGGAGCTGCATACTCTTGGACCTGTTTGGATCATCTGGATCGTTACTATATACAGGCGTGACACCCTTGCAGGCACCAAAGACGTTGTGTCCTGTGCCACTTGCTCCGATCTTAGCATGGCCCTTGATAGTGACGCGACAGTCTCCACCGCTATCCGGATGTTTCGGTAATCCATCAATGACAGTAAATTTGCCCACCGAAGCAATCTCGCCTCCGCCATAGACACTACCTCCAACCAAAGCAACGCCTTGAACGGTGAGATTAGAATTGCCACGCACGAGAGCCGAGTAGCCATGCGTCTTGACACCAGCTCCGGCGCCGAACACGTTACCTATAATATTGGGCTTGCTTGTTCCTTCTGATGCATCTGCTGTTCCTATCGTTACCGTCGCATCATTTTCCACGCGACCTACTTGACCACCGCCATAGACGGTACCGTTAATCGTACCGTCAGTAATGGTGACATTGGTCTTATACGCCATAGCTTTCTCACACCACCATGTGTCCTCAAGACCCTTACCTCCACCGAATACATTACCATTTGCGTATGTGCCATCAGCATTGGGGTCACCACCAGTACCTATCGTACCGCCATTGATAGTGACAGTACAAACGCCGGTGCTGTTCCAAGGATATGTCTCTGGGGTTTCTAGGTTTATTGAAGATGGATTAGCATCAGTCCATTTGTAATTGTAATCGGCTCTCTTGACAATGGTACCTACATCACCCAGCTGACCGCCGCCATAAACATTGCCTTTAACAGTACCATTGGTAATGGTGACGTTGGCGTTGCCTCTTACTCGTCCGGCTTCTGCAAATGTCGCAACACCCAATCCGCCGCCAAAGACGTTACCGCCTGCGGTTCCTGTTCCAATCGTACCACCAGCTATCGTTACAGATGTGTGATGCTGAACAAAACCACTCTCACTACCGCCATAGACATTGCCATTGATAGTCGGTGAACCTGACGAAGTGACGGTGTCATCATTATTTCTCGTTCCGCCAATGGTCACTTTGGATTGTGTGGTTAATCCCAGCGTCTCCAAGAAGGTTTGATATTTTGGTTTGGTGTCGAAGTATTCCCAAACATACTTTCCGCTTGCATCAGCAAATTCCCAGATAGCATGATTATCTTCAGTAAAGAGCGCTGTATTATAACTCATCATACGTTTAGGCCTATGAGCGTTATCTGCAAAGGTATAATTCTCAGGTTCCTTTCCTTTTCCGCCGCCGAATACATTTCCTGTAATCGCAGCACTGCCTATGACAGTAACGTTACAGATTCCTAATTCATCACTTACCAGAGAATAAGGCATTCCTATTTCCAGATTTGATTCGGGATGAGCCTCCTTATATGCAGCGTCTACAAGGTAATACTTACCCACCGCAGCAATCTGACCACCACCATAGACGTTGTGGCCTACCTGAGCTTCACTCTGGACCGTGACATACGTATTACCACGAACCAATGCTGAGTAGCCATGTGTCTTAACACCCGCACCACCACCGAACACGTTTCCAAGGATATTGGGTGAGCCTGTTCCTGTATCAGGACCAATCTTCACCACGGCATCGGTCTCTACACGACCAACCTCACCACCGCCATAGACGTTACCATTCACAGTACCCGTAGTGACGTTGACATTCGCTTTATACACGATACCTTTCTCACACCAGAAGGTATTTCCCCTACCCTTGCCGGCTCCAAACACATTGCCGTTGGCATACGAGCCATCAGCATTCATATCCACACCAGCACCTATCGTACCGCCATTGATATTGACAGTACAAACACCAGTGTTGTTCCATTCGGTGGAAGTTCCCCATGTAAACGTCCTCATGTCATCGGAAACGGTAAATGTACCCACTGATCCTAACTCTCCACCACCATAGACAGAGCCAAGCATCTTACCGCCCTCAATGGTGACACCGATATTACCACGCACTGCACCGGCATTCATGTTCTCACCACTGAAGCCACGGCCACCGCCAAAGACATCACCATCGTACGAGGTGCCACAGGTACCAATGAAGGGGTCAGGTTTGCTACTATCTGCATTCTTTTTGATTTTAATATCAACATTACCCAGTACGTGACCATCTTCACTACCACCATAGACAGAACCGAAGATGGTACCGCCTGAAACTTCTATTTCTACACTACCCGTGTTGGTATAGTCGTCGAAATGAGCACGCGGGTCACCCTTACCGCCACCAAAGAGGTAGCCTGTCATAGGAAGAGCTTCAATTTGTGCCCTGGTACGCGGCACGCCGATGGTTCCGCCAGTCATCTTCACTGTACATTTACCTGTATTCGCAACTCCCTCTGTACCTACGCTGGTAACTTCGTTACCGCCATAGACGTTGGTTAGGATATGACCACCGGAAATACGCACTTCGGTATTACCTTCCACCCAACCTGCTGAACTAATCCAGTCGTAGTCGGTGACTTTACCATTGGCATCTTTTGCTTTCACGACAGGCATATAACCAGATCCGCCGGCGAATACACAACCAATCCACGTCTTACCGTCAGAAGCACCATCCGTAACGCCACCAGGATAGAGGTAACTACCCTTCGCTGCTTGATACGAGTCAGCGTACGGGTCATAGGTGTTATAAACCGTTTTGCCGTCTATCACCTTACCATATAGGAAATGTGAACATGGGGTCAAAGCAGCTGCTGCAATAGCAGAAGCATCGCCTGACCGGACAGCCGTTTCTGCTGCCGTCCATTGATTCTCTGTATAGCGTACTGGTTTGCCATTGGCAACCATTCCTTCTCCTACACCAATCTGACCGCCCTTAATCTTCACAAGCGTGTTGCCCAGCACACGTCCGAACTCACCACCGCCAATGATAGACTCCAGAATGAAGGCATTGTCCTTGATGGTTACATCGGTATGATTAACGTATGCCTTGAAGTGGGTATCAGGGTGATCAGCCGGGTCTTCCACAATACCACAGCCACCGCCCCATACCCAACCTTGTGGAACAGGACCACCATTTGCATCAAGTCTATTCATACCCTGTGTTGCCACCTCAATAGGACCAATCTGACCACCGCTTACAACAACATAACAAGTTCCTCCGGCTGTACATTCGATTGGCTTACCGATACAGGTACCCTCATGATTGGGATCATGTTCAAAGACCGTTACGGTCTTATCTCTGGTATAAGTACCCACAGAACCTGCAAGTCCGCCACCAAAGATACCATTGAAGACATAACCATCTGCCATTGTCACAAAGGTATTGCCCAGCACATCTGCCGCATTACCGCCACCATAGACACTATTACCAATCGAGACAGCGAAGTCTGTAGTTTCTGAATGATCCACAGCGGTATCTTTGTACCCATTTTCTGATTCCGAATCAGATTCTTGAGTACCGCAGATATTCACATAGGTATTACCACTCACTTCTGCTAAATTACCACCACCAAAGACATTACCAGTGATGTAAGCACCCAGAACGGTTTGGTTACCGCTATAACTATAGCCATCCTGTGTCTCATTTCTCGCTGTCTTATCAAAGTTCTCATGACATTGAACCGTTGTTTCCATACCGATATTGACAGTAGGATTACCCATGACAGCAGCAGCATTACCACCGCCAAAGACATCACCGATGATACCCAGTTTATTGGGATTTTCTGAAGCTGTAAGCCCCTTCGCTGTCATAACAGCAGGAACACCTACTTCATCATTATCGGCAAAAGTACCCTGAATCATGTTGATGTTCACCGTCGGGTTAGCATACATCGTACCACCCGTACCGTAACCACCGCCGTACACCTGATCAATGCGAGTACAAGAAACGACATTCAGCACAGGCTCTGCGTATGGTGTGAACACATCAGTTCCTGTTCCTGTATAAACAGTCCAAGAGTTATCTGCCCTATTATATGTTTTTACAACTTTGTGAGGATCATCCGCTGACGTTCTTGGCATAAAGGTAAGTCTTCCATCCGTCAGGACTGGAGTCTCGTCAGTATCACCATAGTTACCGTTTGTTTTTATATAATAGCCAAATCTTGAGTAGGCAGCATTGTTACCGCCGAGATAGAGTTCATCGATAGTAATAGGCGTGTCACATTCACCCGTTTCCTCAATGTTCACGATGATATGGCCCCTGATGGCACCACCTTCGTTGTTACCACCGAACACCTTACCAAAGTTTCCACTGGTAATAGTCAGTTCCACGTTACCATTTACATTGGCATTATCAGCACCTGCGTAGAGCAGAGGAACCTTTTGGCTAGGTTTACAGCCCATAATAACAATCAGGTCGCCATTTACATCTGCATTCCTACCTGCGCCCACCATTTTCTCCAAATTCAACGGACAGCCTGTCAGACCACCGGTACCAGTATCAATGACAATATCACCTGCAATGTCACCCTTCTCGTTACTACCGCCGTATGCCTCATGAATCAAACCGCCCTTCAGGATGGTATTGGTATTGCCACCGATATTGGCACCTGGATTCGTCTCCCAGTTGGAACCTCCGTCAAGAGTGTAATCGTCCTTACCGTTACCGCCACCGAACACGTGGTTAATCTCATAAGCACCCATCACCTCAACGTCCGTCTCTGGAACGGCAGCGGCATTACCACCGCCATATACTTCATTGATACTGACGTCACAACTGTTGATGAGGACTTTCAGCTTCGCATTAGTAGCAGTTGGAGCATAAGCAGCCAGGTTACCACCACCATAAACGGCAGCCACCTCATAAGTTGGAATTACATACCCTTGAACACTTTCATAATTATCTGGGTTATTTTCCTTGATTGTTTTATTGCTCTCTATTGCTGTTGCTGTCGTTCTCTTCAAATCAGCGCCAGCATCATCTTTACCCGTTACCGTCCTATTGACAGTCACTGTCACATTGCCTTGAGGCGAGCCATTCAGGTTGTTACAGCCGAAGATTCGACCACTCTTCACCACATCCGCATGACCACCAGTATAGTGAGAAGTCATAAACGCTGAAGCAGAAGCATCATCTTCATTCTCAGTTACGTTACCTAAAGTCACATCCACATCGCCGTAAACCATTGCTTCAACGGCAGTAACCTCATCTTGAGCCACAATATTATTAGTAGGATCTGCAGCCACGGCAGCCTTGTGCAAACGTCCCAAGCCGCCACCGTAAGCATCTCCCTTGATGAGACCACCCGTCAGGTTAACTGTAGTAGTATAAGGAACTGACGAAGACGTCTCCGTATTGGTATTGGCCAGTGCACCGCCACCATAGACGTCGTGGTAAACAGTACCACCAGTCATCGTAACGTCCACACTACCCTTGACAATACCGACCTCGCCACCACCGAAGACACTGCCATAGATGGTAGGATTATTCGAGGTACTGACAGAAGTGAACATCGAGGTAGAGAACATCGAGGTGTTCAACGACGCATCACCGCGGCTACCGCCATACACACGACCACCATAGACGTAGTTGCCATTGGCATCGTAGCTATTCGCATCACCTATCTGACCACCGGAGATGATGATCTCGTTGAGCGTCTGTTTACCGACCCCATGGTCAGCAGCAGTATCACCCTTGCGATACTCCAAATAACTCTGACCGATCTTCGGTGCACCAATACTCGAGAGCGAGCCACCACCATAGACATTACGGTGAATCGTACCACCCTGAACCTCAACCTTCGTGAAGCGGGTCACAGAACCGGCAGAAGTACTGAAGTCCTCTTCCTTGGTTCTTACCGTTCTTGTTTCTGACATCTTATAGTCAACCTCATCCAGATAGTCACCATCATAGTTGAAGTCGTACTTGTACTTACCGATACCCGAACCGGCACCATAGACATTACCACGCGCCAGCCACTGAATATCTTCGGGGTCTTCGGTTTGGACGTTGGATTTGTTGGTAGCATCGAATGGTATTCCTATTTCACCGCCTTTGATAATCACGTGGGCATCTCGACGTACGTGACCATCCATACCACCACCATAGACAGAACCGAGAATCTTAGTGGTACTACCTTCAATGGTCACCTCTGTCTCGTTGGCATAGCCCACGAAGAACTCAGGACTATAGAGATAACGTGGCGAATCAGAGATATTGGGTGCCGACTCACCGCGACAGCCACCGAACACGTTACCGTATGGCAGACTGGCAGAAGAATTATAAGGATACATGCTATTCGAAGGATTGCTTGTATCAATATAGCCGATAGTACCACCGCTGACCGTCACCTTACACTTACCACTACTTAGGAAGGCCTGGCTAAACTTATTATTGCCATCCCACAGATTACTAACCTTCTCACCGTAGCCTGCTTCCGAGTAGTCATCAGATCCGCCGGCATAGTTACCCTTACCGACGGAACCCATGTTACCACCGCCATAGACATTACGTATCACAGTGCCACCCGTCATCACGACTTCCGTGTTACCGAACACCTTACCGGCTGTGATACTGTAACAAGAGGCTTCATAAGTGGTCTCTGTCTGTGTCGGAGGCGTTACTGCCGGATTCGGAGTGTTATTTGTTACAACCTGTGTAACATTTGTCGTCTTGTCGAGCGTTTTCGTAAACTTACCCTTACCACTACCACCACCATAGATGGAATGGTATACCAGACCACTCTTCAGGGTCACTTTGGTGTCACCCATGACGTGACCATCCTCACCACCACCATAGACAGCTCCGGCAATAAGATCATCGGTACCCGAATATGCCGTCGGGTTGTTAGTATGGGTAATCTCCACATCGGTAGAACCGACGTTCGCACAGAAGACAAAGTCTTTATAGTCGCCCGCTTGACCCTTTCCGGCACCATACACGTCTCCATTGTCGTCAAAACCTGTATCCGTGTCACCTGTCTTAAGACCGAGACGTCCGCCTGTGACTTTGACATGTGTTGCACCAGGATAACCATCTACATATTCAAACTCATACGGCCAGCTGAGGGCAAACTCTGTGTCTACATCCCCATGCTTAACCATGTTTTCATAATAGTAGTCTTTGTCACTTACTGCGTCATGGAAATAAACCTTGCCGTCTGTGCTGGTTCCAGAAGTAAGTTCTGCAGCTCTATAGTTGATGACACCCACAGAGGCCATCTCACCACCGCCATAGACGCTCTTTCTGATATAACCGCCAACGACGTTGACGTATGTGTTCTTACCTACACAACCAGCAAACTGCATGGGCGTGAAGGCGTATGTATGAGACTCGTAGGTATCGGGATTTGTTGAAATCAGTTCTGGAATCGTGAAGATGGTATAGTTTCTGTCTTCACTACCGTAACCACCACCATACACATCGCGCATCACAGTCGTTGGATGAGTTGCATCACCCGCTGATGCGGTTACAGCAACGTTACCATCGTTATCTGCATCAGCAGTCTTTTGTCCGCCAATCGTCACGTAGGCATTGTCACGAACCGTACCCAGCTCACCACCGCCATAGACGCTTCTGTAAACTACTGCCGTGCCAAAGATATTGACGTTAGTTTCCTTGACCTGAGCCATCTTAGGCCAAATGGGGTTACGTGTGCCATTAAGCAGCTCCAGACGTCCCATTGAACCACCGAAGACGTTTCCGCTATGCTCGGCACCATCTGGTAGAGTTGCTAAAGATCTGAAATCTCTACCTATGGTACCACCGCTGATGTTGATGGTGACATGACCATAGGTCTTACCTCCTCCATCTTCTTTGAACTGACCGTATGCAGGGTTCGGATTGCCATTTGACAGTGTCGGGAATTCAAACATGGTTCCCACAGAGGCCAGACGTCCGCCACCATAGACACTACCATACACACTACCGGCATTGATATTCACTTCGACGTTACCGCCCACTGTACCGGCAGTCTGTGCTTCACCACTGAATCCACGACCTCCACCAAACACGTTACCGTCAGAATATGAAGTTCCCGTCGTACCAATAATCAATCCGTTTGTTGCTGTGGCACTTGCGGTTATCTCGACATCATTCTCATCCTTACCGGTCTTTGTCGTTACATTACCGATATTGGTTACTGCATCACCAATGATGTGACCATCCTCACCACCGCCAAAGACAGAACCATAGATACGAGCATCACCCGAAATGTTGACTTCAGTATTGATGACGTTCGTCCAGGTATTGAAGAAGATGCGCTGGTCACCCTTACCGGCACCGAAGACATTACCTACCAAAGGATAAGCTTGTTTCTCTGCAGCCGTACGAGGCACACCAACGGTACCACCCGTCATATTGACGGTACACTTACCTCTTGCATTACTTGCCGCCGGTGTTGTTGTGGGCTGGCCACTGGCATCCTTGGTGTACGTACCCACATCAGTATGCTCGTTACCGCCATAGACAGAAGACAGGATGTGTCCACCAGTAATGTTGACGTATGTATCGCCACCCACAGAACCTGCTCCTCGGTGCCACTTACCTGGAGCATACGGAAGAACACCACTACCACCGCCAAACACATTGCCGTAATAGGTATGTCCGTCCTTGGCTACAGGCAGACCACCTTTTGATGTAGTCTCACGGTTAGCCTCAGGAACAAAACCATAGTTTGTGTAATCGTAAGTACCGCTCGTTGTTGCCAATGGATCATAAGGTGCACCACTACTTGCATCAAAGTCCCAGTGTGGACACTCAGCAAGTGATTCAGAATCCCAGTCCGTAGTCGAATATCGTCCGCTCACACCTTCACCTTGACCAATCTGGCAATCATCCGCAATCGTCACGTGTGTATCGTGCTGCACATGACCATTCAAGCTACCACCATAGACGGAACCCTTGACAAAGGCATTTCCTGCTATCGTCACATCGGTCTCAGTGGCTAATGCCAAAGTCTCAATATACTTAAAGTATTCCTTTTCATAATTCGTACCATAAGTTGTCGAATTAAAGGTGTCCTGCGCATCGGTAATACTTACACGCCACGGAGCAGTTTCCCAATCATCATCATCCACTCCATATCCGTCATAAGGCAGTACACCCTTACCGCCACCAATGACGTGACCTGTATCATCGGGTATTCCTGATGTCGTCTTCATCTTCATCTCGGTTGCAGGTCCGATTTCTGCATTACCTTGGATGATGACGGTACAATAGCCACTGCCACTATTTGCCAATGAATACGGCATTCCTACCAGCACGTCAGCAGGTGCACCTACAGGGTCATTATTTCCCTTCTTCACATTATATCTGCCCACCGAAGCAATCTCGCCACCGCCATAGACGCTACCTCTCACCTTAGCATCACCTTCAATCGTGACAGTAGGATTACCACGCAGCAAAGCAGAGTAACCATGTGTCTTCTTACCCTTACCGGCACCAAACACATCGCCTTTAATCTCAGGAGCACTTGTGGCTGGTGTACTACCGGCTCCTATTCCTATCGCCACCACAGAATTCCCTTCTACGCGGCCAACCTCACCACCACCATAGACGGTACCGTTTACTGTACCGTTACCAATGTGGATATTCGTTCCACCAGTCACGATAGCCTTAGCACACTTGAATGCACCAGCACCACTCTCTGCAGCTTCACCTTCGCCACCACCAAACACATTACCTGCGATGAGCACCTTGGAAGTTCCTTCAGCAACACTTTCCCACTTCTCAGTAGTCGTATTATACTTTGCACCGATGTTCACATACGTGTTACCTGCCACATCAACATGGTCATTAGCCACATCATATTGACCCACATCAGCCAACTGACCACCACCATAGACATTGCCTGTGATATTGGCACCAAGAACATCCTGTTCATCACTCCAATTATAGGTAACGCCATCTGCTTGCAGGCTCTCACGCAATCGAACCTTCGTTTCCGTACCAATATTCACCGTCGTATTACCAATGACATTAGCAGCATTACCACCACCATAGACATCGCCAATAGTACCAAGAGTAGATAATGAACCTGTTGCCGTTCCCTGAATCATATTAATGTTCACCGTCGGGTCGGCATGCATAACTGCACCTTCACCCAGACCACCACCAAACACCTTGCCAATGCTGGTACAAGAAATGATGTTCAGTACAGGCTCTGCGTATGGGAATGTATGAGTAGCGTCTGCAGTAGGATTGGTCAAAGGAGCTACATATCCTGTATTACCTTCGGTGATAGCATGCATCGCAGCCGTTCTTGGCTTCACCTTGTTATTGTCCGAAGTATCTTCATAATATCCATAAATTGAATAGGCAGCCTGATTACCTCCAAGATAGAGTTCGTCGATACGGATAGGATTACAGCCCGTCTCTTCGATGTTCAAGACGAGATGTCCCTTGATGGCACCACCCAAATTGTTACCACCGAACACTTTACCAAAGGTTCCACTAGTGATTGTCAGTTCCACATTACCATTCACATCCGCATTGTCAGCACCAGCAAAAATCAGAGGAGTCTTCGTCGTCGGCTTACAACCTAAAATAATAATCAAGTCGCCATCGACATCCGCATTCTTACCTGCACCCACAAACTTATCAACACACAAGTCACAACTATTACCCTCAGGAGCCATATTGATATTGATCTTACCCTTAATATTTCCCTTTTGGTTGCTACCTCCGTATGCCTCGTGGATATAGCCACCTTTCAATATCGCATTAGCGTAACCTGTACCATAAGTTGTTTCAGTATTACCCTCTTTGTAAACACCGACATCAGCACCAGGATTGTAGTTGGCAGCTGAAGGATTCGTATGATTGTCAGTAGCACTATAACCATTACCACCGCCGAACACGCTCAGGATTTCATAAGCAGATCTAATCTCCACATTTGTTTCAGGCACAGCAGCAGCATTACCACCGCCATAAACTGTCTCGATACTGGTCTCTTCACAACCCTCGATAATCACCTGAGTCTTGGCTCCCGTTGTGTTGTCGGTTGTATATGGAGCATAAGGTATATACGCAGCCTGATTACCACCACCATAAACAGCCTTCACATCGTAACGGACGCCATTAATCTCATCTGTAGTCTTTTCGTTAATAGCTGATAAGACACCTGTGACAGCCGTTTTAAGAGCAGTAGCAGTTGCTGCATCATTCTTACAAAGATCCTTATTCGCATCCGAAACCGTGATGCTTAATGCCTCTGCCATTTCAATCTTATCTGCCAGTATTTCTTTAAGCCTTTCAACGTAAGCTTCATCTCCTTCTGAGCTTTCCTGATCTAAACTTTCATTGTCCAACTTGAACTTAGCAGCAATGGTCTCTTTCTCCTTGTTCTGTGTAGCATATACATGCACCATCACGTCACCCTTAGGTGAACCGTTTACATTGTTACCACCAAACACCTCATTAACAATACAACCCTTAGTATTCGTTGTTCTTGTACCATTAACCGTAGGTTTACCTGTGGTAGCATCCATTGTTGTCGTACCATTCAGATCTACCAACACATCACCCCAAACGTAGGCAGGTGTATTAGCATCTCCCAATCCACCACCATAGGCATTGCGGAGCTTGCCGCCCGTAAAATTGACAGTGGTCGTAAACGTTGCTGAACTCTTGTCAGACGACCATGTACCTGTACTGGCATCCCAATTACCCTTGTTCGTATCTGCCAAAGCACCGCCTCCATAAACATCTTCGGTTACCGTTCCACCGTTTATGTTGACTGCCACAGTACCCATGGTGATACCCCTCTGACCACCGCCATAGACGGAGCCACTGACAGTAGCATTTCCGTCGATGGTCACTACGGGATGGCTAGCCAAAGCCAGGGTTGGTAAGAAATCAAGATATTTTTGCTTCGTATTGAGGTACTCCCAAACATTATTAGGATCATCATCAGAAACATATTGCCAAGAATCTTGATTACTACTATCAAATTTACCCATAGTTATGGCCATCATACGTTTGGGCATCTCGGCTGTAGTATTGTATTCATCTACATCTGTATAGTAATTAGGTGTTACCCCTTGGCCAGTACCAAAGACGTTACCTGCAATAGTGGCATTGCCTTGGACGGTGACGGTACAGTCGCCACTGCCATCATCCGCCGGCTCTTTCGGAATTCCTTTATCGACTACGAATCTGCCCACCGAAGCTTTCTCGCCTCCGCCATAGACGGAGCCTCCGACATGAGCATTACCCTGAACGGTGACTTCCGTGTCGCCACGCAGCAGTGCCGAGTAGCCATGTGTCTCGATGCCAGCACCGGCACCAAAGACGTTGCCTGTGATGTTGGGGGTAGGTGTAGTTCCTTCTGGATTTAATACTCCAATCGTCACCGTCGCGTTATTTTCCACTCGGCCTACCTCTCCACCGCCATAGACAGTACCATACACCGTGCCAGCATTAATAGCGACATTCGTGCTATATACCATGCCCTTCTCACACCAGAAGGTATTAGCAAGACCCTTGCCTGCTCCATAGACATTACCATTTGCGAATACACCATTAACGCTCGCTACATTAGTTCCAATCGTACCACCATTGATAGTGACACTACATGCGCCGGTATTGTTTTCAAATGTATAAATCTTCATGTAGTCATCGCCTTCAGTAGAAACGGAATATGTTCCCACGGAGCCTACCTCACCGCCACCATAGACATTTCCTTTGACAAGACCATCTGAAATAGTAACATTAGTCTGCCTGACATTTGCGAGCCGGACAAGTGCGAGGTCGTTGCCTTTAGCATTGTTGTCACCACGGGCTGCACCAAAGACATTACCATCACCAACCGTACCGCTAACACCAATTATACCGCCACTGATGTTAATCGTTGTCAGACCACCAGTAGTAGTCGAAGCTACTTTACCTACCGATCCCATAGCTCCTGCACCATAGACATTGCGAACTACATGGCCACCCGTCATCGTTACAGTAGCATTGCCATATACAATACCAGCCAATGGGTTGTAAGTATCACCTTCACCATCGGTAAGAATATGACCTTCACCAGCAACGCCAGACGAATAATATTTGTCAGTACCACATCCACTACCATAGACGTTACCACGATAAGGATATTCAGCGCCAGAGTATTCAATATCATCCGACGTGTCGTCAGGTGTTCCATTGTTATTTTTAATTTTTTCTCCTTCCGCTATTCCAATCGTGCCACTATGAACATTTACCACGGCATTATACCATGTATGTCCATTCTCACCACCACCATAGATAGAGCCCCTGATGTCAGGCCCCGTCGAAGCATTCAGAGTGCCAATATTAACCTCAGTTTCATAGACCCAGGCCAGTTTGTCGTGCATGGAGCCTGGAGCACCCACATCACCACGGGACGATCCGAAAATCATACCATTCTCTTTACCATTCTTACCTATCCTACCACCCAAGATATTCACTGTAGCCTTACCGCCAGTGGTATTAGCCGTACGACCTGTAGGCATTCCCGTGTTTTCATCGTAATCGAATTGTCCCACCGATCCGTATGCACCACCACCATAAACATTATGATAGATTCTCGGTATAATGATATTATCACCAGAACCTGTATTTTGGATGGTCACCTTTGTATTACCTTTCACAAGTCCAGCCTTGACATCATCATCAGCTCCCTTACCGCCACCATACACGTTACCAACTAGTGCGCCATACGCTGGTGCATTCTCCGTACCGATAGTACCACCTGTGACTTTAACCTCTGTATCACCATCCACACCAGACTCTTCACCACCACCATAAACACTGCCATCAACCGTAGTCGTACCCTCTATATTCAACGTAGCCTTACCTGTTACTTTACCAAGATTCGCCAATGAATTCCAAGTGTAGCAGTACCATTTTGTTACTCCACCTACCGTCTTGGAATAGGTTGGATGAGCTTTCATATAATCCTCATCTTTGCCTTCCAGTTTTTCATTGGTCCATTCATACACGGTAGATACGTATGGTATATGACCTTCCGTGATGACACCTGCATCATTTATTGAAGGGAAGACCTTATTGTCTTTATCATGTACCTGGAATGTAGGAATAGCTGCTGAATAACCTGCACCAAAGGCACTGCCATCTACTACTGTATTAGTGAGAGTCGATGTAACTGTTCCATCAACAGTGGCCAAGTTACCACCCCCATAGAAGTTATTCAAGATTTTACAATTAGACAATGTGTTACTGACATCACCTGTAATTGTGATTCCAAACTGTAACCATTTGATAAAACCACGTTGAGTAATCTGGTCTGCCACACCATTTGACTGGTTGAACACCTCAAATTCATATTCGGCATGATAACCTTTGTTTTCCGCTGCCGTATCATCATCATAAACTCCTAATGGATTAAAAGTCTCCCATCTATATGTACTTTGTCCATTTGTATTCCAGTTGCCAATATTACTTGAAGATTGGTCACCGTCAAATTGTAATTGCCTGTAATAACTGTTACCGCCATTTCCACCACCATAGAACACGCCAAATGTTGTACCAGTGGCATGGGTAGTCACGGTTTTACCCGTCATATCGCCAACCTCTGGACCGCCACAATATTTATCCACTCGGCTGTTATCAATAGTGACATCAATATTTCCGCCTATTGGATTTGAACCGTTGATACCACCACCATAGAACTCTCCAATAACAGCATGATCTATCTTGAATGTAACATTGCCAGTAATCTTATCATATCCAGAACCATGGATAGTGCCAAAATGGCCTCCACTGATGTAGCATATGGGGTCACCTTGTTCTGCAAAAGCAGGCTTGTCTGGTCTATAAAGACCTGAGAGATAAAACTCGGGATAATCTCCACCAATGACATTGACAGGACACAATCTAATGGTTGGATTATTATCAGTGCCTCTGTTCGGGTGAAAACCAGGAGCAAAACGATGGAACCAAAGATGACCACCAAGAAGGAAGTAATTGGTGCGGTTACCATTGGCATATCTGACTGCTATTTGTTCAAATTCTCCACCATTAAGTATGACTGGCCCGGTGTCCATTTTTGTTATATTTTTGCTATCCCATTCAAATTGTGTGGTACGCATGAAAGAGGTTTCCGTAATCTCAAAATGACCCTGAGGAATAAAAATACCTATTGCGTAAGCCAGATTATTGTGACGAACAGCCAAACCAAGCTCTATCACGGGCAGAAAATCGAAACGGATTGGCTGGATACCTGGACGATCAACTCCCTCTCTGAACTGTAGCTGAAGACAATAATCAGGCTCGTTGTCAAAATCGAAGTCTGCACTCATGATGGTGAAGGGATGCCAATTATTTGCAGCGCCAGCAACACCTTGACTACCGTTTTTCACCTGATGGTTGCCTATCAACACAATGGCCTGATCATATACTGTCGGGTAATCGCTAGAACTTCCAAGATTGGAGATTGCAGTTTGTAAATCATCGTAAACGGTATAACCTTCGAAAGTATTTGACACTGTTCCTGCAGGAGAAAAATTATTTGCTTCTGTTTTACCTGCATTTCTATAACCTCCTGCCGTTACATTCACTCTGTCGATGCTGTAGCCACGGTTGGTCAAATAAACAGCCTTACCCCAATGGGCAGTGATCGTAATGGAGCTTACATTTTTTGGTACATAAAAATATCCACCTTGAGCAAATATACGACCTTTGTAACTGCTACGATCTGCAAAGTTATAGTCTTCAGCATCACTACCACCAGAAATTTCCCATCCTGTCACCACTTTATCTGTATAGTTATAACCATATTTTCTCTCAAAAGTATTTCCACTAGGATTACCAAACACATCATTGTAATAAGGTAATTGAATCTTATAATAGCTATAGTCGTAGTTCAGCGTGTCCATGTCGGTAATAGGGATTTGGCGCTGTTGGATTCCACGAATCTTACTTGTGCCACTTTGTATATTAACAGTCAATGTACCATAACTCTTGCCTTCCCACTCATTAGCGTTACTACGTTGTACCCAATGTGGTGTCACTGTATTTCCGTCAGCATCTTCTGTACGCGGATCCCATACCCTTGTTGGGTCAAGATTAATAATTGAAGGGTACTTGCCCCACGGTTTCAGAATAGGATAGGGAGCGATACTAGGGTCAAGCACCCACTTAGCTATACCAACATCAGACACATCCTCATCGGTTGGTGCTGTGCCATCTGTTCCATTTACCCACCAAGTGCAAAGCTTACGGTTACTGTTCAGCACACTGCGATAATATTCAAAGCGGGTCAGATTCTTCTCTTCTGCAGGCCATGAACGGTTGTAAGCAGTTGGGGTAAACGTAGCGTTCTTACGGAAATAGCAATAAGGATTAATACCATCAGCAGCATCATTATTGATAGAATTTCCACCATAGACGGGATATTTGCTCGTGCCACCTTTGATGTCGCCGTAGAACATACAGTTCACAACAATGGTCTTGAGATTGCTCTGTGTAGAGGCCTGATTGTTGTTACCAACAATACCGGCAGCCATAGTGCCACCGCTGACTGTAGCAAAACTATAGCAGTTGATGACACGTGAAGTACCGTCAAGCAGACCCACGATACTGCCTACATAACCGCTACCGCTAATCGAACTGGTACTGGTGATGTTGGTAACATTACCATAGTCGTCTTTGGTCTCGGTAAGTGTTCCCAATATGCCACAGTTATAAATTCGCGAATCGCCTGTTACCTCATTGGCAATGGCACCAACGTTTATACCTGAAGTGATTCTGACATCATCAAGCATAACGTTCTTTACTGTACCACCATTGAGGCTATTAAAAAGCGCATGACTAAGACCGCTTATCTTGTAGAAATTCCCTTCGCCATCAGTTCCTGCTTCGAATGTTCCTGTGAATGGCTCCGTTACCTCAGCTCCACCATTAACATTAGCCATGAGTTTATAGTGCTTTGCAGCTCCTTCGGGTGAGTTGACATTTCCCACGAATGTACCAAACTCCTTGTTTGATCTTATCAAATAGGGACTTTCTAATGTTCCATCCCCTGTCAAATCTTCACCAATATATTGTATAGTAACAGCTGAGTTTTTAAATCCTGCAGCTGTTGCAACAGCCTTGACTGTAAAGTCATAATCCGTAAAGGACACTCCACCATTTGGATATATAGTTCCGTATGTTGTTGGTGATGCGGCTAACTGTTCCTCTGTGGTTTCAGCGTCTGTTGTGTAATAGATGGTAACACCACTTGTTGGATAATTACATGTTATAGTAAAAACATGATTACCCTTGGTAATAACAGGTTTTTTACATTTATCAGTTGGTTCTACACTTTTTATCGCCACACCCGTCAATACCACGCCATAACGCTCTATCACAACCTTGAGGATACCCTCTTCTGTAATAGACAAACCATCAGCTGGCATGACATTACTTGTTGCAACAGGATCAGCAGGTGCTGTACCATCGCTACTAAATGTGTATCGAACATTGTATCCGCTTGGCAAACCATTGTTATCAGAAACAGTTACTTTACTGGTAACTATATCCACATCGCTGATAGTAGGTGCGAATAACACAGAAGCTGTCTCTAAAAACCATTTGGAACCAGCATCTCCATTTGCATCAGAGCTGTATGTACCGATGAGTCCGCCAATCCAATATCCACCCTCCGTGCTTTCATATCCATAGTATTGATTTTTGTTGGCTTTTGAAGGGTTTAGGAAGCGATGTCCCGAAGATAAGGGTTTTGAATTTATGCTATAAAAAGTTGGAGTGCCTATATGAGAAGTAAAATTAAACAAATGGTCGTTTCCAAGAGAGGTAGGATCTTCCATGTGGAAAACACGGCGATTTTTATTAGAACCTACACCATCATTGCGTGTCATATACTTGCCTGAAAGGACATGGATGAGGTAATAATCACCTGTAGTATCCGACTCTTTTATTACCCATATCGAATTATTATCACAGTTCGTTTGATAAGTAGTCACAAACGGAGTGGCTGTATCGTTGTTCCACGCCCATCTGTTTAGGTCAATAAGCGCGTCGCCTCCATTGGAAGCAGGCACCAAATAGTAGTTGGTTGTCGGCGTTGAAGAACTGTATCGAGGATCTTTATCATTATTGTTTGCAATATAGTACAATCCTGTTGTCTGTCCCCACACATTCACTCCCACAACCATCATCATCACAAACAGGAAAAATCGGAGAACATAGGTTCCCTTAAAATAGCTACCCAGTTGGGAAAAACTTTTTTCCCAGTTAGGAAAATATTTTTTTCCAGTTAGGCAATAAAAAAATCCCCTCTTCATCTCTATCTTATCGTTCATATCGTGTATCATATATTTGACATAAAAATCTGTTTAAAAATAATAACCTTTTTTCGACAACCCTGTGAAACGGACAATCAACTCGTTTTATGACCTGAGTTAACTCATTCAATCGTTTTAATTAACTCATTTGATCAATCGAGTTAACTCACGTTTTTGGGGGTGTCTGGACAGCCCTTCTTCTCATCTGATATTTTTTGATAAAATATGATATACTTGTTCTTTTCATTATTTCACTGTTACCTTCTTGTTGTATTTGCCACCAGCAGCACGGAGGATATACACACCTGTGGTTGGAACTGGGGTCTCGATGGTCTCACCAGGATTGATGGTGAAGGAGCCGATGGTCTGACCACTGGTGTTGACAATGAGCACGTCGGTCGCATTGCGGAGTGAGGACTCAGCACCGATGACCACACCCCTCACGTAGAATCTCAGCTCACCACCAGCTTCTTCTTGTCTTGGATCGTTCTCCTCAAATCCGAAGCTTGTTTCATCCTGAGCGAAGAGTATCCGACGAACTATATTACGCTTCTTGGCATTGCCTCCACTTGTAGTTGCCGTCTCGAAGTAAGGTCGGAATGGCAGCACAATGATGTCACCTTCACCGTCATCAACATAGGCATCACCTGCAGCATTAAGGTAGTAGCTCCTTGGCTGATTCAATTGTTCAGTCGTTGTTACAGACTTCAGCGTTTCCTTCTTGTAGTTCGGCATGAAAGTATAACCAGCATATGTCACACCATCCATCTCATCATCACTCACACCAATCGAAGTACCTGGCTTAGAAACGAAGGTGATAGTCTGCTCATCCAGTTTGTCGATAGCAGCATAAGTATGTTCAGGCTCAAACTCTCCGCTGAGGTCAAACTCATAATAGCGGTTGCCTGGGAATCCTATGATATAAGGAGTTCCTGCCATCATATAAGGATACTCATGATAGGTACGCGCTGTCTTGTAATATTCCTGATAGATATCAGTATTTGCGTCTCGTCGCATCTGATTGCTATAGTAGTAGTCCCAAAGGAAGGTGTTAGCGTCTTCCTTCGTTTCTGAATCTGCATCAGCATCAAGCTTGCTGAACTTGGCGACAAAGACTTTGTCGTCGGTAGGATCATCAGAACCTCCCTTATACTCACGCAGCCAGTACTCATGTCCTGTGGTGCTACCTTCGTAGAAGTGAGTGATTTCACCCTTCTGCTGGGTAGAGACAAGTTCGACAGTGAACGGCAAACTAATGGTCTCCCAACCCTTCTTGTCATCCACATAATTATCTGGCTTGCGCTGGTACCACATCCGATGTCCATCCTCAAAGCTATATTCTATTGGACAATTGAACTCCTGCTTATCCACAAGCAGATGGTCATTCTTGGCAATCAGACCACTCTCCACAAGATGACCCACCACGCTCGATGCGGAAACTTTATCCACACGATGATAATTGGATTCATCGTAGTAAAGTTCGAATGCAGGTTCGGTTTCAGCGAAGTAAGCGATCAACTTATCGTAAGTAGCCTGGTTGGCATCAGCTGACGGAGCATAGACGAGCAGGTTCTGTGTCTCGCCGTTGATAGTGATAGAAGTCAGACCGTCGTCATCGAGCAGTGGCTGATAGAAGAACTGATCATTCCATCCCAATGTATAGTCTTTATCCAGCACATAATTGTTGCCTGACTTCTTATAGCCAGCAAAGTCAACAGCCGTCATTCCTGGATAAGCCTCCTTCAGAGTGGCGTCAGTCGGATTCAATGTGGAGTAAGCCACAATGTATGCATCCGGATTGTAGTGGAATACACCCTTTGTTTGAGAACCGTAATAGGCAGGAGCACGATAAACACGGTTAGCACCTGTGAAGTGTCCTGGTTCATCCTGAGGAGCATCACCCCAACCATAATTCAGCGTCTGTCCGAAGTAGAGATAATCATCTGGCCAGATTGGAGCGAATGTGGTGGTGATGGTATTCTCGTCCTCTTCGATGGTTCGCATACGTTTCTCCACGGTCTCAGGTATTTCACCGTTAGCATAACGGAAGTCACCGTCAGCGTAACGGTCTTCCACATAACCGAGATCACCGATAGTAGCAGCAGGAGACAGAGGATAGTAAGACGTTTTATCGGTCATCTCTCCATCAGTTCCTTCTTGATAGTAGTGGTATTCTTTACCACTTGCCTGAGCGATACCATCGTAATAGCGCTTATTCAGATAGAAGTCGTTCAAGTTGTAGGCCACCGTACCATTGTAGAAGTCTTTCTCTGACATCGGAGTGGCCAAGCCGCGACCATTATTGTTCGTGCTATAGGTCTTAGTCGTTGGATAGTAACAGTTGACTATCTGAGTGCCACTGCCTCGTGTCGGATTACCGAATACCGCTCTGACGCTACCATCAGGTTCTCCTGTTGTATTGATCCAACAGTTCTCCACGTAACCAGCACCCTCATTGACCACACCTGCCGATGTGAACGAACCAGTGACACCGAGGTTATAAACACTGCCACAGAGCTTGTCGAACAACGAGTTGCTCAGACCACTAATCGTATGACCGTCACCATGCAGGTTACCCTCGAAACATTGTGAATCGTTACCAATAGGAACCCAAGTGGTGTACGCCTTCGGAGCAACATCGCTGTTCAGGATGAACTCTAAGTTAGCACCACCCCTGACGTGCGAATCGAGTGAAGCATGACCGTCCAAACCGTTCACACTTAAGTCGAAGAAGTCTTTCAGCAAGTCGAGCTCGCTCTTTGTCTCATCACTCTCACACTTACGGTTGTCGATATATATCTTAGATGGGCGATCGACATTCGACTTATCAACATACAAGTGATGCACCTTATCCTGCATCACCTTGTCGAGGTCGTGGTAGTTGGCCACACTCAACGGCACAGGGTTCGAATAGGTCTTACCAAGATAGGTCTTCGAGTAGAAAGCAATATAATTCTTACCGTTCTGATACCAATAAACAGGTGTATTATTGTTCTCGAAGGACACACCGTTACGGTGGTTGTCGGCATCGTCTTGCGTAGTGTAGAGTTCCCATCCGCTGGTGAGGACCTCGTAAAGTCCTGGGTTCACATCCGGTGCTCTCAAGCCAACGACATTGCCAGGCAGTACAGTGGCTGGCGGACTGAGCTGTCCAATCTGTGGCACACCACTCTCGAGGTCGAGATGAACATTGATGACGTGCAGTTCGTTGGTGAGCTTTACACTACCATCATCCTCATCTTCATAATAGGTGTACTGATAGACCACGGTGATGATCTTCTCCTTCATCACGTCGTAGGCATTCGACTCACGGCTGACGTAGAGCGTGGTGGTTTCGGTAGGCTCCTGACCCTGAATGATGAAGTACTGCTGGTCATTTGGTACAGTACCGTATTCCGCCTTAGTGAGCAGCTTGCCTTTGTTGACGGTAGAGCCACTCTTGTCCTGATAGTCCTCATAGCAGTAATACCACTCGCCAACCGTCGGAATTTGGACTCGCTCCACATCACTGGTATTAGCATTATAAACATCGGCATCGACCACCTGACCACGACCATATGGTGTTCCGAGATAGACGAAATTATCCTTGGCGATATAGACTTCCTCATCAACCTTTGTCGTCGTGACATGAGAATAGTGACGTTTGTCGTTGCGGATGGTCTCGAACTGATCGTTGGTGAGGACGGCACCATCAGCCAGATTGCTGCCATTAAATTCCACATCTACACCGTTCTTCTTGAACACAGCCTGATACTCCACATCCACCTGGTTGGTGTAAGGTGCGTGGAAGGCTGCCACCGTAGCCTCATGCGTCGGCGATGAGGTGACGTTCGGATCAACCATCAGGTAACCGGTATCCGTCAACAGGTCGAGGGCATCGAAGTTATAGTTAAATTTCGTACGGTCGGCTGCCGGCAGCGAGCTCCAGGCCTGGATGGCACTATAGTTCGTGCCAGTATTAAACTGCTGTCCACCGTATTCGCCATCCTGTGTACAGATATAAGCCGGTGTGAGGGCGGCTTCAATCTCGGCGTCGGTAGCCAACTTACCCTCGATGGCCTTCATTTCGGCAATCTCATCGGCTGTCTTCAGCTCACCGTAGAGCATGTAGTTCTCGTTGGTCAGCTTCACAGAATTCGTGCAGAAGAAGGCCTTAGCGAAGGAACCGTATGCAGGAGTTCCTTCGAGTGCATTATACTCTGTCTCGGAGATAGCTGTACCAGGATTTACTGTCTTTGTCACACTATTATAAGTATAGGTGACAGACTCCGTAGCCACATAGGCAGGCTTCATCTTATCCTGGCCTTCACCGGCGTGCAGGTAGGTGCCCTCGGTGATGACCTCACCTGCCTTATAGGAGCGCTTGCCATAGACACCCGTTTCCATAGGAGTGAAGGTCGGGCCCTCGCGCCAAGCATCGATAATGGCCTGCTTCTGGGCTTCGTCCATATCATCGGTGAACTTTGCCTCGTAGGCCGACTTCATGATCTTGCCGTCAACACTGCTGCCACTCGTGGGTGAGTAGTAGTCATCCCACACCTTCGGCGTATTCATGTCGAAGGTCAGCAGATAACCCGTCTCGTGGCTGATATTGTTCGATGAGCGGAATACATAGGTCTTGCCGATGTCGTGGTTGTCGTCATCCGTGAAGTGATCGCCTTGAGAGTTGCGAATGTCGTGGGTACCATCCATGAAGATGCCATAGTCTGTCTGATCCATGACGTATGTGCCCTGCTCATATTCCACACCATCGATGATGCAGGTGACACAGTTCACGTAAGTCTCAGTGACAAAATACTGACGGTCGGCAGCCGACAGCTGGTGCCAATCCCACCAAGAGATGACATCGTTCAACTTGTAGCTGTCACTCTCGTTGTTGACCGTCACCTTGTCAATCGGTTTGCCGTCCGAGCCATTAAGTGAGCCTATCTTTACTGGTGCATCAGAGTCGGTTGCCCCTGGCATCTTGTAAGCATAGAGATTTGGCTTCACGTTCAGCAGCTGCAACTGTCCGTGTGAAGCTGCTGTGATGGTCAGCGGCAAGTGCACCTCTTTCGAGTAAGCATTAGCTGAACCCGTATAGGCCGATACTTTCTGATCATAGATATAAACCTCACCCTTCACGTACCAGTAGTGGGCCTCGGAGTAGTTGGCAGAACCAATGATATAGGCATTGTTCGTAGGATAGCAGTCATCGACGATACGCTTCTCATGATGGATGAAGTTACCCGACGTCTCGTAAGGCACCACTTCGTAGGCATTGCCTGTACCTAAGGTATAGGAACCCGACGACGTCCAGTCACCCTCCTGGTCTGCCGAATAACGAAGACGTTTATAGGTCACCGCCTCATTGCCCACCTCCTTGTTATACTGAGAAAGAATCACATTCTTCATGTTGGGATAGACGATTGGCACACGGTGCTCGTTCTTGGCATAGACGAAGCCACCACCCACCTGGTCTTTCTTCACGTTGATGAGGTCAAGCTCGATGACACCCGTCACATAGCCATAGTCCTTATGTTCCTTCGTGCTGTTCTCGGTGGTCAATTCCAGGAACACACCAGATGCCAGCGCCACCTGGTTAAAGCTCTTACCCTTATTACGGTCACTGCTGGTGTAATTATTTGCCTTGTAAGTGAAATAAGTCTTGTCTGTCTCCGTCTCACCATTACCATTAACATACTCATCGCTGAAGTGCACGTCGCTGGTCATATTACCCAGATAGTTCACCAAGCTGTAGATACCGAAGTAATTACCATGCAGGAAATCATCGCCCGTGTCTGGATTGGCGTAACCATTTGCACTCGTTCTTACAGACCGCTGTTGGTTGAGCGACAACTCACCTATACGGTTGATGGTGTAGTCAATGTCCTCACCCACCTCAGCCACGCGGTCCTTGGCTCCTTGGAGCACCATGCGGGAACCAAACACGCCACAAAGGTCGGCACGCTGGATGGTGTTCAGCAGACGACCTGCATAGATAGAACAGAAACCGTAAGGCTCGAAACTGCTCTTCGCCAAATTGGCAATGTTCTCATCGGTGTTGTTCGCCAATTTCAGATAATCTTCCTCCGTCAGACGCTTGCCTTCCTCATAGTAAACATCACCTATCTGGATACCAGGAACAGCCGTACACTTATACTCCAACTGGAAGTAAGCACGCTCACGGTTGGAGAGGCCACGGTACTCCTGGATGGAGATGGTCTGCTTCAGTCCGTAGTAGTCAGTGCCGTAGTTGGTGATGTTCAGTTCACGGTAGCCATCAACCACGGAAAGGTTACCACCGCCATAGATACCACCGGTATGCTCGGTTCCCACGGTGATGAAATCACGATGGAATACATCGTAGAGGGTGGCTGTGGTGTTACCGTAGATGGTCGTAGCATTGGCGTAAGTCTGGTCGCTGTTCGACGACACATTACCACCACCGAACACCGCATTGTGAATATAGACACCGCGCTCTTCCTCAGCATCGGAATCACCTGTGATGAGATTCTCCCAACCACCCGTCCAATTGCCGCTACCATCTTTCTTCGGCAGGGTGTTCAGATAGTCTGTCGGAACATAATCATATTGATTATACGTCTTACCGTCGTATGTGACAGATCCGCTCTTCACCTGCAGATAAGGCGAAACCACCACCTTACAGTCTTCCGTCAGGTTGCCGGCTGTATCATAATAATAGATGTGTCCTGGTGAACCAGTGCCTGTCTTCTGTTGGGTCTTGGTGCTGTATATGCTGGGACTATAGACATAGCCGATATCACCACCACCAAACACGTTGCCATAGCCTTCGGACAAACCTTCGTCAGTACCAATCTCGCCACCGTGGATGTGCACCTCGGTCTGTCCAAACACATAACCGTCCATGTAGAGTGTACCCTGCTGACCATAACCGAAGAGGTTGTAGCCCTTACCACCACCAAAGACATTACGGAGTACACGACCGTTGAACATCTCAATGTTGGTCTTACCAGCCTTGTAGATACCCCTCAACGTACGGATGGAGTTTGACGGACCACTGGCATCGATGGCACCACGACCGATGGTAGCAATCTCACCGCCACCGACAAGGCTATTGCGAATCATACCATTCCACATCGTGATATGACTGAAGTCAACACTACTTTTCACATCGTAACCACCACCAAACACATTACCACAGTCCCTCAAGCGAGCTTTTCCTGACCATACATTATTTACATAATATGTATCGTCGTCGATTTTCTCCTCATAGCGTTCCGTCGTCGTTTCCGTGGCGGTCACAACCTTACCCTGCTCGTTCTGCATCTCATCAGCATTCAGATGAACATAACCGATGTATCCATTGTTGATGGTGAGGTAGGAAGAGCCGTAAATGGCACCACCCTCACCGCCACCGTAAGCATTACGCTGGATGGCAGGTACACCGGCATAGAAACCGTAGTCACTCTTAGTGGCATTGTCTTTGCCCAGTACCTTATTCAACTCTGGAACAAGTTTATCATCCGTCTGGTCTGGTCGGATACCAATGACCACGTGAGTCTCAGCGAGGATGTCACCCTCTAAACTGTTAGGATCGGCCTCTATGTTATGGTCCGGGTCAGCCAAAATACCCGTATGTCGTCCTACATCACCCTTCCAGCCACCACCATAGACGTTACGCAGCATGCCACCAGCGATATAAGCATTGGTGCTGGCCGTGAAGTTAGCACCAAACAGGTTATAAACAGCTCCTGATGTACCTGCCGCATAGATATCCTTATTCACGATGCCGCCAAGAAGGGCGATGTATGTCGTTCCATAGACGTCACCACTTCCGTAATATTCATCTCCTTCAAGACCATATCCGCCACCATAAGCATAGTTACCGACATAAGCCCCCTTGTGGATGATGACGTTAGTGTTGTACCGCTTATAATTGGTATCTGTTGGAGCAATATCGGCTCTATCGTCTATCTCTGCCTCCCTTACCAACGGATTGCTCAGATTGGTGTAAGAATTATCTGCATATTTATTAGTTGCAAAACCTGTAGCAAAAGTCCCGTCATCATAGCCACTACCTAAAGTCCAGGCTTTTAACCACTGATCATCTGGAACATTATCTGGATTTGAAGTGATGTATGCCTGTGCACTCTCTGCATTAAACACACCACCGGCCTCACCACCACCATAGACCTCCCAAACCCTTGCACCGGGATTCAAGTTAACCTCAGTGTATTCACTCCAAGTGTGGGAACCGCAACCTGCGCCATAAATCGTAGCGTTAGACCAGTCATAAAGATAATGTTTCTGCTTGACTGGCACATTGATATTGATTCTGCCATAGAGTGTACGGCGTTCCGCGTTGTTACCACCATAGATTGCACCTTTCTGCAGTTCGTTACCTATCATCTGCTTGGTCTTCTCATCTTCTCTGCGAGGATTGTATATCAGGTATGCATCTTCACTATTATAGTTCACATTGGCCTCATACACATCACAAGGCTCATAGATCGCTGCACCATAAGCACCACCAAAAATACTGCCAATCTTGATGGTGGAACCTATGGGCACATTCACCATCGTGCGACGGGTGATTCCCTGTTCGTAACTGCCACCGTAGGCAGCTCCCACCTGACCGCGCATCAGATCGATGATGGCAGAGGCTTCGTTGATATCGAAGTTGTTTCCAAATGTTTCAGCAGCGGTGTATCTCATGCCAAGACCGTTGTATGCGCCTGCACCAAAGACCTCCGTGTTGGCAAAATTCTCCACGCCATTGGGAATATCAATAAGCACATAACTATGATCCTGGCCCTTGTCACCATCACGATCGCCGGGATAGCCTTCTCCAGCACCGAAGACCTTCTCTACAAAGTTGCTTGCATTGCCGTTCGGTCTGAAATTGACGAAAGAGTTGTGCAGATAAGGTTTATTGGCTACTTCATAGTCGTTATCATCATCCCCTTCTTTGACTGAATACTCAGGAAGCGTATAATCATAGTCACCAAAGCAACCGCCATGGATATTCCTCACCCTACCCTGCGTGTACTCCATATAGGCTATGGCCCTTGCGACTTGTGCTTTATAGGCATCATTCACCATATCCTTGACCTCGTTACGGATACGACTTGTGAAATCGGCATATCCCTTAATACTGCCACCGAGGTCGTTACCGCCATAGAGATGGTCGCGAACCCAGGGGAAGCCACCACCATCCTCATAGGTACCGTCAGATTTCTTCTGACGACCTACATAGGTTTCCGTATGTCCGAGGATGTCGGCATTACAGCTACCGGCAAAGGAGTTGAAGATACGACCATTACCGAGGTTGACATGGGTGTCACCGGCAATCATACCTTCGAAAGCACCGCCATAGATGAACTCACACTCGGCCATATCGGGACTATCGCCTTCAGCACCACGTGCCACACCTGGGAGAGTAGCATCACCATTCAGATTGATATAGGTGCTGTATTTGGGGTTGTATACGTATGTTAAAGTAGACGTGCTTGTAGGCTCTGCCTTGCCAATGGCACCCATCTCACCGCCGCCGAAAATCTGGAAAGTATAACCCCCGTTCAGGTTGATAGTGGCACTGCCCCAGATCTCAGAGTCACCGCCATAACCACCACCGAAGACATTCAAAGCTGCACCCAGCACGTCCATTCCCTGATGAGAGAGAATAACACCTGTATTTCGCTTAGAAATAGTATAGTAATTATCTTGGTTCTCAGCATTCTCAACATTCTCATAGAGGGTCTCTCCCTCATTCGCCACAACATCAAAGAGTTTGTCGCGCTCATGGATGGTGGCATTCAGGTTGATGACCACATTACCTTCCACATGACCATTGCTATAGCAGCCACCATAGATATTACCACCCTTGAAACGACGGACGAGATCATCGGCATTGCTCGTGCCAGATCCAGATGTGACAGGGTCGACCTTGGTGTAAGTCTTTGTTTCCGTATCGTATTTAACAGTATTCCACTCCAAATACTGATTGGGGTAAACGACATTTGGACTATTGTCTATTTGCTCTTTCCATCGCATGGGCTGTATCTTCAGACCATCGAAGTTCAGAATAAGCTTGTTGCCGTTAGCGCCAGGGGATCCCAATATACCACCCAAATACTGAGTGTTGTAGTCTGTCTGATAGACATTGGCCTCGTTACTACCACCTACGACCTTGTCATAAATCACGACCTTGTCATTGAAACTAACGTTGATAGCACCATCAATCTTCATGCTACCCACGTTTCCACCACAGTAGAACGATCCGAAATAAGTAGAATAAGGTTCATAGGTTCCTGTATCGTCGAAAACAACACGAGGCATGATTTGCATGGTCACGCCATCCATGTACGTGTCGAACTCGGTCCGCCCGTTAGTATCTTTCGTTTCACTAGCGAGATCCATCGTACTATAGGCCCGATCCACCGTCCCAGCATATTGCGAGAGCATATTTTCGGTCACCATATTTGCACCGTTGTTGCCCAAGAACACCTTATCGGCAATCACATACGAACCAATTTTCAACTCTGCCGCAGCATCAATCTCAGGATCTTCATTGTAGAGAGTAGCACTATTACCACCACAATAGACGGCACCGCCGATGATGGTCGGTTTATTTTCTTCTCCGATCAGACGGATAGACACAGACTCCGCATTGGGGCGGAAACGATTAAGTGCTTGAACAGACTCAAACCCATTAAATACGTAATCTTCCGCCTTTCCTAATATCTTATTGACATCATAGTAAAAGTCTTTATAATCCTCCATCTCACCTAACTCTGGATTATCTGTATAGGCATAGGACCCGTTACCACCACCATAGACATCACCCTTGATGCTGCTATGGATACCTACGGCATTACCACCATAGATATTACCAGAAATATCGTTACCGCCATAGACATTGTTGATGTCACCCCCCTCAACCAGTACGCGGGCAGCATAACCAGCAGGGTAATAAGTACCATCGATGGTCTCTGCGGCAATAGCATTCTTGGCAGGGTTCACATCAGCCATACGACACCCACCAAAGACATTCCCAATTTTCAATTTATCAGCGTTAGTAGTAGTAGGTTTGATAGACAAGAGAATGCCATTAGGACTGGTCATTGCCCCCTGATTACCACCGCTGTAAAGGTCACGTATGATACCCTGCTGCAAATTCCATTTTGGGCGAATGGCCATCGGGGCTTTGTTGTTACCACCAAAGACACGAGAGAAGTTATAGGCAAAACTGGTAAGATTGCTCTGGAAAATCGGGAGTTTGACCTTATCTATCAAATATCCAAACACTTCGTCTAATGGCTTGTTATTAGCAACAGCCCATACTTTCACTGCCGTTTCTAGGTCATCACTTGTATTGTCAATATGAATCGTGGTGTTCTCCGTCACTGTAGCGTTATTACCACCACCATAGACATGGGCAATGCAGCCACCCTTGAGTTCCAGATAGGTTTTCGTTAATTCTGGCTTATTGAAGGCTGTCTTACTGGTGGCGACTGTATTTCCTGCACCATCACGGACAATATAATTCCCATCATTGTCTGTGAGATCTTCTTCATTCTCATCCTTGTAAGTATAATCTCCATTACCGCCTCCATAGAGAGTACCCACTACAACCATCATCTTATCTGCAGATACTTCTCCAACTCCTTCGATTGTGGCAGTTTGCTTGGTTTTACAAGGGCTCGTGTGGATAAAGGCATTCCAGCTGTTGTCAATGTCATTCTTTATCAAGTCTGTTGAAGTGGTCTCCGTTTTGACATTTTCCAATTCGGTTGGAATCTCTGTTGACTGTCCAATGGTTCCCGATATGTCATTACCACCATAAACATTCGCAATGAGGATATCGGCTGAAGCATGTTCGCCATCGATATTCACGAAGGCACTACCACCCACATTAGCCATACGGGCACCACCATAGACCGCCTCAATCTCTCCAGCATGCACAGTGACAGAAGTACTGCCACCCGTATCGCCAGCATTACCACCACCATAGACGTTTCCGCCAATCGTAATCTGCGCTAAACTAAATGACAAATGACAAAGGATAAATGATAAAGTTATCATCCATCGCTTTGAGCATTTACAGTTATGTATGTAGCGCGTTATTATCATCTTCTAATTCTTAATTATTCACTTTTATTTTTCAACCCTCTCCCCTAAACAGGGGAGCTGGAGGGGTCTTCAATCCTCTATTTCAACTCTAAACGTCGGGTTGTCCAAATCCTCTTCTGACATCACGTACAAGTACGTGGGCTCCACCTTCAACTTCACCGTATGAATCTGACCTGAATTCAAATCACCAATCGTTATCTTGTTGACAGCCTTTTGGTTTTCACGTATCAGGTTGTCTTTTTTATCATATACGTTGTAGGTCGTCTCCAACTGATAGTTCTTATTGGTGGATGGAGCCATACATGCCAGCAATTTTTTCGGTGTTGTTTCCAAAAACATGTTTTCTTCAATGTGAAGTTCTGCAGGGACAGGATCGGTACCTGTTTCCGTTTCAAAGGAGGAACTGATGGGATTGATTCCATCGGCGTTCGCCACGATGGTTACAGTGGCTTTAATGGTCTTGACGACAGTGGTGGATCCAGTTTCTGGCACGGGTGTCAACTTGACAGATGTCAACTTGATTTTTCGCAGTTCACTATATCGTTCCCCTAAACTCATCTGAAACTCCATTCCTGCATAAAGGTGGTCTATCAGCAAGAAAAGATTATCACCGTCATTGGTATGGTAGTCAAACTTACCCAATGTCATACTCTCTGGAAAAGACTTATTACCTTCTGCACTACCATATCCCTGTGCCCCCACAACGATGCAAATGTCATCAGGTGTCACAGCATTCAAACCCGTGAGTGTCAAGACGGCACCCTTGGCATAATCCTCAGGATTCTCATCAGTCATATCATCATCATACGGCGCGATCGTTACACTGCTGCCCACATCCTCCTTCGGCATAAAGCCATAGAAGTAATACTGCCCGTCTTTCAGCGGAATAGTCGAAACCCACGTATGGTTATCACCAGATTTATTGTAGTTGAACAAGCAAGGAACATATTTACTCTCCTCTCCCGTTGAAGTCATATACCCTTGAATCTGGGCAATGGGAGTCAGCGCAGCAGCATAATCATATAGCACATAATCATCAGGGAGCGTTGTGCGCGTTGCCAATGGTGTGACATCTTCATATTGACGGGGGCTCAACGATATATGCACCTCATGCGTGTTCTGTGGAGCAGGTTCGCTGTCTTCCGTACAGCCACAGAACCATCCCACTGCACTCATGCAGAGCAATCCGTTCAGTAATATGTTCAATATCTTCTTCATTCTCTAAACGCTAATCTCTAAACTTTCAACTCACCAATTATACACCGATTTGTCGTCATTGATATTATCCGACGTCCAACTCTTCACACCCATATCCGTCACCGTCAACACATGTATCTTCGCATCCATATAGAACACATAGATAATCCACGAACGGTTGCGAAGGAAATCGCCTGGAGCCGCCATCGAGAACGTGGTGGTAGCTTGAGGGTCATTCTTTGAAGCATTCTTTGCACGAACCGTATATTGAATCGTTCCCGTCAACTGCTTGTCACTTTCACGCAGGTACGTAGGGCCTAATTCCATTAAAGGTTCATCGCTTTCATTAGCGTGAGAAGTACCAGCAATCGCCTCATTGATCATGTCCTCATAGTCTTGTGCTGCCTGAGTTTCGTAGGCATACTTCATCGGATCCACAACAGTAGGGATATTCTCTTTAAGCAGTTTATTTTCTGCATTGACATATTTATTTTCTGCATTGACATAGACGATAGGATTATTCTCATAGTCAGTAGGAGCGGCTGGATCACTACTATACGTATAAGTGCCAGGCATCAAATAACTCGCTGTCGGTATCATTTCTCCATCCAACTGAATCCCGTCTATTGACACCAATTCCTTATCATCTTCACTTGCAATGCGGCAGAGCACAAAGCGCAACTTCGACACCGCACGAGTCAACTGCACAGTGGTCATCGCATCCTGACTACCGATGCGCAAGGTGGGGTAAGAACCATAGATGGGCTGATCTTTCTCTACACCTGACATGGGAAGACCAGTTGAGGGCACTTCAGAAACAGGAGAAACCACAGAATTCGCGACGAATGTACCATTTCCTACACCAAACGAACTCTCACCTATCTTCGCTGCATCCAATTCGTCGCGTGAAGTACTCACTCCAAGTGATGTCAATCCCACACTTCCAGCATTCGCCACCACATAGACATCCACATTCTCAGGATAATCCGCAAATTCTTTCTCCACCTTCATGCGGAACATCTCCTGTCCATCGGTCTCATTCAATAAAGTGGGAGTGGCATTGAGATAACCCACAAGGCTGCCACCATCATGCTTGAACACCCATATCTTGAGAGAATGAACGGTAGACTCCTTAATCTCCCGATGGGCAATTTCACCCACATCAGCACGAGTCAGCATCGGACGACCTGGCCCATAGACATAGATGTTCAGGAAGCAGTCCTCAGTCTCTTCGCTGCTCCCATTAGAATGATCGCTGCATGCCGTCAACAGCACGATGACCAGCAACATCCACATTTCTATGTCTCTTTTCCTTTTCATACTTTCTTAACTGTCAATTTTCAACTCTCAACTGTCAACTCGATCAAAGTGGTACATTTGTTGTGGTAACCTGAATCCAATCAGGTACCAACTGTATGCCTACCTCCAAGCGCGGATCCAACAAATCAGGCAGATAGGTATAAGCCTCTTTCAAACTGGAAATCGTAACAACACCCTGCGTGATGTGATTCTTGGTAAACACACGCTTCTTGTAATCTTTATCTTGATCCACCGCTGCTGGTACCTTAATTGTACCCACTAGATAGAACTTAGTTCCATTGAACACCGTTCCGTTGATGCCCTGAAAATCATTCCCACTATTGTTGGTAAACTCCATCGCAAAACGTACAGGAGCGCCATCTTTCGTCTGCAACACCAATGTGTTGGTATATTTGCTTGGAGTAGTCGGTGTGGAGACGATGGAACCGCCCATCGAGATACCACCCTCTATTGTCGGATCATAAATGATGCACTCCTCTGCCCCCTTCGGCGTAAAGTCATAACCCTGTGCAAACTGACTGCTAATCAAGATAGCTGTCAAGGGGAAGGAGGCATTTTCTCCACTTGTAAGCGTAATGGGTTCTCCTGCCGCATCCTCCAAGGTGCTCTGTACATTCAAGCCTACCTGCAAACATCCCACCGCATAGGACAGCGGATTGATAATAGCAACTGAATGAACAGAAAAGTCCATCTCGCCATAACCACTATCATACTCTTCCAATACCTTTTCCCATGATCTGTTAGAATAGTCTTGCTTTCGAATACTTCTGGAGGTCTTAATACGACTGTTGGCATAATAATATAGTTCGGCTGGATAGACAAAACGGTTCAAGCTGTTGATATTGTTCACATCGGTATTGGTCTGCACCTGAGGTTCAAAGACCTTGCTGGTATAGTTCCACTTCACCACTGCTATACCATCTGGCAAGTTAATGCTGGCAGGATAGCCAGTGATTGTTGTTGTAGGCGTTGGCAATGTAACGTCCTCTGCTGCTACCCATTCCGCCAACTTCGCCACATTCGTGCTGGAGCACGCCAGCAAATGCGTATGAGGCTTAAGGGTCTCGATAGAACTGCCAGTAGTCAATATGCGGTAAATATCCTCTTTGCCTGGTGTTGCCTTCACAGCAGCAGCTATAGCCGTCAGATAATCCGCTATATTAGCGAGGGTTGTTTCTACAGCAGTGCTGTTATGTATCTTTTCTGGTTCAAACTGAATATCTGATGTTGTTGATGATGACAACAAATCCAATTCATCCTCAGCATTTTCCTTGATGATATTGGTAATCAGGGATCCTTTCTCAAATTTATTCTTTAACGCTGAGTCTGTTGCCCTACAGTAGCAGAGAAAAGCAGCTGTTCCGTTCGGAATCTTCACCGAACGATCATTAAAATAATGAAGGTTATCGGCTTCTTCATTATACTTAGCGAGATCCGTAATATAAGTGGTTAAAGGATGTTTGCCTGACACAATCAAGTTATCCTCCAAAGCATCAGCAGCAAAGGGGAAAAGACGCTGATCCTGAATGCCACGAAATACTTGTCCCGTCTGCTGGGTCATTGCCGCAGTCATTCTCGTGGAAGCAGTGTTCGTTGATACATTCATAGTCAAACTCACAGGAACTGTCTCCAAAGAATCCGTGCTGGAAAGCGTTTCGTCAGAGGTACATGACAATACTAACAGTGCCATCAGCATTGTCACGATACATCCTATTTTCTCACTTTTCATCATCATTGCTCAAACGTTCCTTTACATTTCCGACTCATACGAACCACCCTGCTTCCAGTCAAGTGTCACACTCACACCCACTTCTGCACTGACAGGTTGCAAACTACCGTCTGTTTGTAAATGTACCTTCACTATTTTTATCTCTCCTGCCTTCAAAGGCTCTTCCATCTTCAGCACCGATTTGGTCACTGACCCATCAGCAAGGGTTACATAAACAACATACTGCCACAAAGGCTCATCATTTTCGGCTTTTTCACGCGAAGGGAAGTTGACGGTACAGAAACACAGCATATCATCTGTACCCGTATTCACAGATTGGGCATGCACCAAAGGCGGATTATCCACAAAGGTGTAGGTGCTGTCGTTCACATTAAATCCTGTAGCAAATCCTGTGGCATACACCTGTATGTCCTTCACATTCACGCCTTTCGTGTTGTCTATCACCAAGGCGGTCGCACTATTTGACATATAGAGATTTACGTGGAAAGTCTGATCTTCACCCTCCAGCACCTTTATATCAGTACGAGCGGTAAAGAGACCTGTCTCGTGCGATTCGATAGTTTCTTCCGGTTTCTGCACTAATGCCAAAGTACTACTTTGATCCCCCCCTGCTACACTCACCACTGAGTTGTTCAGCAGGTTTGCCAAAGCCAGATTACGATATTTCTGGACAGGCAAGAATAATGTATAACTCTTCGTACTATCGTTAATCAGGTCGCTTTTATGATATCGCAAATGCGCTTCACTACTGATGTCGTAGAAAGAAAGGTCAATATCGTGGGCAACGCCTGTAAAAATCTTGGCCAGATAGCTGCGCAAGGCATCTGCCACAAGCACATCCTTACCGGTCGTCAACTGGGTTTGCAACTCTGTTTCGATGTTGGTGATCAACTGCAACTCATACTTCATTTCGAAATCCTCACCACAGTCGCTCATATCTTCATCGATTGTCGAACAGGCAGCAAGGCCGACCAGTAAGGTCAACCCCAATATCCAATCAACTATGTTCCACTTTCCTCTTCTCATACACATAACGTATGCGCGCGAACATTAAATTTATGCCATCAGCATACAGGAGATTTTTTTCTCCCTAACTAAGAAAATATTTTTCCCTAGTTAGGAAAAAAGTTTTCTGTAACTATGTAGTAATTTTTCTTGGGGTATCGCACAGAGGGAAAATCCCCCTGTGCGATAAGTTTATAAGATATTAGAATGTTACATTAAATGAAAGACCTGATTTCCAAGTAAGATCCACGGAGAGACCCAGTTCCAACTGTGGCGTACGCAGGTCTGGGATGGTGTTATAAGCTGCTGCAAGACCTTGGGTGTTTGCGCTTTCGAAAGTACCTGGGGCAATAGTGAAAGTGGCAGTAGTTATATAATCCTGCTTGAACACCTGATTCATTGTAGTCGCATCATACCCTGTAACACCACTAGTAGCTTTTGGATCTAATTTGCCAATAAGATAGAACTTACATCCTGCAGGAATCACACCATCAGCACCTTCAAAGTCTGCACCATTATTCACGAATTCTACAGCCACATAAACTTCCACATCCTTATAAGTCTCAAGTGCAAGGGTATAATTTAATGGAGAAGCTGCTGATGCTGTAACAGTCATTGTTGTTTCTGGCTGTGACTTTGTGATATTATCATAAATTGTTTTTTCAGTAGCAGTTGTATTGGTAGTGAAATCAAAGCCAACCTGCTTCTGACCTCCAATAAGAACACCTGTCACGGTAAAACCATTAGTGGCATCGTACGCTTTACCTTTTTTGTCATACAAAGTAGTAGCAGGAAGCTGATTAACTTGCATATCCAAACGACCCACTGCATACTGGATAGGATCAATAATTGCCACAGAACGTGTAGAGGATCCTACAGCATTAGCATTAAAAGCTTCATTACCAGTTATTTCGTCCCAAGTATTTGTACTGTTATATAGGCTTTGTTGTGAAGCGTTTGAAGCTTTAACACCACTATTACAATAGTAATATAAAGATGCAGGATACACTAAATCAGCATATTTAGTATAGAGCCCGGAATACAAACCGCCCTCTATATTCTGACTGAAAGTATTAGTATCATCATTATAAGTTAATATCGCTGCTCCATCAGGAAGATTGACATCACCAGGGAAATATGTTGTTACCGAATTTCCAATATTTGAATTGAATTCAAGAATACCATCATTATTTAAGTCCGTCGCATACGTTGCAGAATAAGTTATAGAACCTGCACTAGTACTAAGAATAGCATTCTTTATGGCAACAGAAACATCATCAGTATTGTTTTTGATAGAAGTATACAAAGCCTGCACAACAGCCTGAGCGGTCAGTGAAGAACCAGCCGTTAAGTTTTTAAAATTAGTATAAAGCTCCTTTAGACCTGCATTGTCACTGGCTTCCCAGGCACTCATCTTTGTCCCTGAATCAAAGCCACCAGCTTGGGCGATCTGAGTCAGATACGCAGCCAATGCAGCACCAACAGTAGAAGCAGTAGTTCCAGTAGGATATACTTGATCAAGTTCAAAAGCGATATTCGTTGGATTCGGCGCATCCTTAGGGGTAGCAGTAGATGTATTTATCATACTTAACGAACCATTATAAAACTTATTCGTATAAGTAGCGTCATCAATCGCCTTTCCGTAAAACAAGAAGGAGCCTGTACCAATAGGAATCGTGACATCTTTATAAAGTACAGCGTTGCTTGTAGCCGTCAAGCCGTGAGCAGGAATACTATTAGTTACACTTGCTGTAGCAGGCTTGATCATTGACGTCAGACTTATAGCATCACCAATCTTTAATGATGAATTGGTAACTGGATCTGCATCGGCTACACCTGTAGCTGCAAACGGATAAAGAACAATGTTATCCATACCACGGAAATCAGTAATATTCCCGCCTTTCTGAACTGTAGCCTCAGTCATACGAGTTTTAGCAACATTCTCTGGGAAAGAGATAGTGAACTGTGTCTTCACACTTTCACCATCATAAGTGGGGTTCACATCTGCTACTGCACCGTCGTCAGACGAACAAGCGGTGAATCCAACTGCGCTCGTGAGTGCTATCGCGCTCATCAAAGCATAAAAGAAATTCTTTTTCATAACTTTTGAATTTTTTTATTTGTTAACACTATATTTTCTTATTCCATTTTTATCTTGTCAGTTGCCTCAAGTTCTCACGTGCATCAGCGTTGCCTTGCTGAACGGCACGACGGAAGTAGTCGAGAGCTGCATCTTTTTCACCAGTATGCCAAAGTGCTACACCCAAGGCATTCCATCCACGTGGGTCGTTCTTTACACCTTGCAGGAGGGTGAGTGCTTCCTGATAGCGTTTTTGCTGCAACAGCTGACTGGCCTGATTGATGGTGGCTGCTTTGGTGTCAGGCACATAATCGTAATAGATACGGATATAACCCGAATTACGCTGATCTGCCAGCAGGTGCTCCTTGATATAAGCAAAGGTGCTACCTTGACGGAGCTGACGCAACTTCTGTTCACGACGAGTGAGGTCAGCCTCGCTATCGATAATGCCCATCGCTTCTCGCAACCCTGCCAAGCGACCGCCATCAGCTTCAGCACCACTGGTCGTCATCTCATTCACCACATCGTTGATCTGGTCACGCAGTTCTGCCCAGGCTTCACCACCATTCGCCACATCGAACATCGGGTCGGTTGTCTCAGGCACATGTTGCTGGATGAATCTCTTGAGGGCTTCTCCACGACCTACAGCCAATCGCTCATTACCCTCCACTGCTCCTTCGATGGATGCCAAACCTACTATCTGGATACGTTTTACAGAACTGGTTGAGTCTGCCATCACCTGACGGGTAATGTCAACAATACGGTCAAGCGTAGAAGCATTGTCGCGGAAGTCGCGAGTAAGTTCGCTCTTACCTACAGGGAAGTGAACATAGAGCGCACCCTTCTCCTTACGCAAAATGCGTGTACGATCGTATGGACGATATTGCGAAATGTGTGCCAACACAGGATTGTCCTGCTGCAAAATCCCAGCCTTGCCTGTATTATCTGCCACAGGATGGAAAGTCAGCACAGGAGCAGGCACTGTGTCGGGCTTGACAGGAATGTCAATGACAACAGGTTCTGCAGGTTTCTTGGGAACCTTCTGATAAACGATGTTGAGGGTCAATTTAGGGATAAGGAAGGCCTTGTTGTGTTTTCCCTCATAGGCTCCACAATGCGCACATTCATATTTCTTTGCCCAAGTATAGCCAATACCCAAACCCAGTTCGCCTTCCAAACGGAAATAACGGTTGAGTCGCCAAGAACGTCCATAGAAAGCACCCAAACCAATCAGGTCACCCTGCACGCGATGGTCACGTACAGTTTGATAGAGGCTGAAGGGGAAGGTAACGTGTCCTACATTGTAGTGGCTGTAGAAGACGTTCGTGCCCCAATATGAACGATGGAAAGTGCTATCGGTCCAATAGCGCAGCTCAGGAGCTATGAGAAAATGCTTCCATTTACGTGCTGTCTTGTCATCTGTTGGCCAAGGACGATAACCTGCATTAAGCCCCATCGTCCAATGAGGAGAAACACGTACATCAGCACCAAGATTGAGGGTTCCAGAAATGTCATAGATAAAGTTGTTACGCACAGCAAAATTCTCTTGCGCGTATACCTTGCCGCCCACGAAAAGTGCCATTATCATTAGAAGGACGACGCTCTGATTTATAGTCTTTTTTCTACTCAAAACTCACCCCTGTTTTCGTTATATAGGTGTTTAGAACTCGCAAATCTAATCATTTTTTTCCATATAGTAGAACAAAAAACCACCTTTCACCCCCTCCCGTTAACACTATTTAACGAAAAAAGTGTAAAAGTGGGTGATTTGAAGATGTGTAATTGACAAAAATAAGGGGTTTGAGGGGGAAATACCCACTACAATTAGGAATTTTACGTCCTCAATTAGGAAAAACGTCCTTGCAAAGCCTATCAAAACCCCGTAACTTTGCATCGACAAAAGAAAACAGCGCAACGCTGGACGAGATTAAGAAATGATTTACAAACTCTTTAAAAATGAAGCCTTATGAAAAAGTTGATTCTTTTCTTAGCAGTGATTCTTGGATCGCTCTTGATGCAGTCTTGCCTCTGTGACTGCTGGCTTTTCGAACCGGATTATGGCTACGGGGCACCTCCCCCACCGCCACCTCCTCCACCACACAGAGCTCGCATCATCGTTTGGTAACTTCATAACTATAGTCATAACAATTGGTAAAGTACAACAGATAGATTAGAATAGATATTGGTTAGTTTTTAGAGAGAATCCCCGAAACCGTGATGGCTTCGGGGATTCGATTTTAGTATTCTATTGTCAGTTCTTTGATGAGCCGTTTGGCATGACTGTAATCATCCATTACAGAAAGTACCCAACGGATATCAACGCCGATGCAACGCTGAAGGGCATTGTCGAACTTGATGTCGCCCGACATCGCTTCCCAGTTTCCGTCGAAAGCAAGACCAATAAGGCGTCCCTTGCCATCAAACATACCAGAACCTGAGTTGCCACCCGTAATGTCGTTGGTGGTCAGGAAACAGAGAGGAAGCTGACCTGTCCGCTTATCGATGTACTGCTGAGAGAACTTCCCCTTCTTCATCCACTTATAGACGGGGTCAATCAAGCGATAGTCGTAGTTGTCAGGATTCTGCTCATGCTTGTTGAGGAAGGAACGCGGCGTAGTGATCATGCTGGTCGCCTCTTCCTTCAATCCTGTGGTGCCTGGCGCAAAATCGATGGGCTTGCAAAGTCCATAACTGAGACGCATCGTAAAGTTGGCATCAGGATAATACTCATGATCATGATTCATCTCACGAATACCCTCACCCAACAATCGCTCATATTTGTCCACATCGCCTCGCCAACCCCACACAGCAAAGAAAGCGCCCAACACATCAATAGCAGCTTCGTGCATCGGGTCATCAGCAAGTTCGTCGAAGGAATGCACGTTCTTCATATCCTCAGGACGAGCAAAGATAGAACGCGCATAAAGATCATCTACATAGCGTGCATAATCACCTTGCCAAAGGGAATCAACCGTATGGGTGATTTCCTTGAGTTGGAAACGCTCACTGGGAACATGCTGGATGTAGTTCTTAAGCAAAGCCAAGAAGACTTTCTTGTCAGTAGCTACATCAATTTCACGATATTGCTTGGCGACACGCTCCTGAAAATCATCCTCACGAGAACTCATTAAGTTACGCACCACGAAACTGAAGATGTCGCTACCACTATAGAAAGACTCTATCCAGAGGTTGCGACCATAGAGAGTTTCGTAGTTGGATGTATAGAAGTTCTGCAAGGAATCGAGTACACCTACATAACGCCCACGTGCAAGCGTATCCTCTTCCACCCATTGCATCAGCTCCTTCTCCAACTGCTGCTTTTCGTCGATGACATGCAGGTTGTCCAACGCTGTGTTCTGTCCCAACGAGAATTTCCAATAGTTAGAACTGCTGGCATATTTGGAGGCATACATGATACGGATAGGATCACTTTGTTTCATCGCCTCATCGAGAATAGCGAGTTTCACGCCTCGAACTTGATAACGCACATCGTTAGTGGTACGCATAGTGCTCTCGATACCATAAGAAGAAAGATAGCGATCTGTACTGCCTGGATAACCTAATGTCATTGCATAAGAACCATCGCGATAGCCCTGTGTGCTTACATGAGCATACTTGCGAGGATGGTAAGGCACGTTGTCCTTGCTGTATTCAGCAGGGTTATTGTCTTTATCGGCATAGATACGGAACACACTAAAATCACAGGTTTGACGAGGCCACATCCAGTTGTCGGTATCACCACCATATTTGCCGAGACACTGTGGGGGTGCATAGACGAGGCGCACATCATCATAACGCTGATAGACAGAGAGGAAGTAGCGACTACCTTTGTAGAAAGCATTCACCTCGCTCTGGATGCCTTTACCGCTATAATCTACCATCTCCATCAGTTTCCGTGAAACTGCATTGATGGTGGAATCTGCCTGAAAAGCTGTGGCACCTTCAGGAATGGCTCCCAACAAGAGATCTGTCACATCGACTGTCTTGATGTGGAAGAGCACAAACAGGTCTTCATTAGGCAATTCTTCCTCAAAGGATTTGGCAAAGAAGCCATTCTTCAGATAGTCGTGCTTAGGAGTTGAATGATCTTGGATAGCATCGAAACCACAATGGTGGTTGGTGAACATCAATCCATCAGGGCTGACCACCACACCCGAACAGAAACCACCCAACTGCACAATAGCATCATTCAACGACGGGCTTTCTGTACTATACAACTCTTCAGGAGTGAGTTCCAAACCCAAACTACGAAGAATCGAATCTGTCTTTGCAGAGAGATTGCCCATCACCCACATGCCTTCATCAGCATGAGCTGTTAAAGCAAGAAGAGAAAACAGAAATAATATAATTTGTTTCATGTTTATGAGTATTAATAATATTCGTTATTCTTTCGCTCCTTCACCGCCAAGGCGGTTTGGAGAAACAATAATTACCAATAATTGTTTTTCCCAGCCACAAAATGTGGCGCAGGAGCCCAACATCATATCTCCTCGTTCTTGCCAAATTTTTTGCCAATGAATGGGAGGCTGTGCAACGGCATGTCCTTGTGGATGATCTCCAGTACGAACAGGGCAATGAGGATAGTGTTGAGGATGAGGCGAAGCCATACGGGCCATGAGGTAGGCAGGAAAATCATTGCGACAAAGAGGACTGCAGCCAGAAGAATATAAGTGAAAATACTCTTGAGATCGTACTGAATAGGATTGAGTTTCTGTCCCACAAAATAACTGAGCGTCATAGAAGTCGCATAACCTGCAAAACCACCCCACGCACAAGCCATATAACCGTACTTTGGTATGAAGATGACATTGATGGCTATGAGCACAGCACAACCTGTCAAGGAGAACCAAGCACCCCAAATGGTCTTGTCGATCAACTTGTACCAAAAAGAGAGATTGAAATATATCCCCATCATGATTTCAGCTGTCATCACAATTGGTACCGTAACCAATCCTTCACGATACTCCTCGCCAATAATATGTTGAAGGATATCCATATAACCCATCACACAGAGGAAAGCAAAAAGGGTGAAGATAATAAAATACTTCATCGCCACCGCATAATATTCCTTGCTGTCTTTATCCTTTGCCTTCGAGAAAACAATAGGCTCGTAAGCATAACGGAAAGCTTGGGTAATCATCGCCATAATCATCGCCACTTTCACACAAGCACCATACACACCCAACTGCGCTTTGGCATCTGCCTCACTACACACCAATGGGAAGATGATTTTATCGACTGTCTGATTGAGCACACCCGCTACACCCAACACCAGAATAGGCCAAGAATAAGAAAGCATGCGCTTCAGCAAAGCGAGGTCAAAATGCCACTTGACCTTGAAAAAGTCAGGGATGAAGAAGAAAGTGATAAGTCCTGTACACCAGAGATTGATGCAGAACACATAAAAGACTTCCGTCTTACCCAAGACCACAAAATAAAGGACATTCAACGCGATGTTGAAGAAGATAAACAACATCTTCAACGAAGCAAACTTAATCGGTCGTTTTTGGAATCGCAAATAACTGAACGGCATCGCCTGAATAGAATCGAGCACCACTACCGTTGCCATCATCAGCAGATAGTCGGGATGATCAGCATAGCCAAGCATATCGCTGATGGGTGTGATGAAACCAAAGATGAGTACCAAGAAAATAGCGGAAAGTGTACCCACCACACCCATCGCTGTGGAGAAAACGGTGTCGGGTGTCTCATCCTCCTTATTGGCAAAACGGAACAACGTCGTCTCCATACCAAAGGTAAGGATGACTAGCACAAGGGCGGTGTAAGCATAGATATTGACGCTCACACCATAATCACCTGATTCTTTCGGCATATAGTTGGTGTAGAGCGGCACGAGCAGGTAATTGAGGAAACGCCCTACAATACTGCTCATTCCATAGATAGCTGTGTCCTTCGCTAAACCTTTGAGATTTGCCATAAAGTCATTTACAATTGACCATGTAATTATTCAAGGTACGTATATCCGTAAAGACCTGAACGGTAAGTGTCCAAGAACTCCTTGCCCTCTTCGAGTGTTATCTTACCCTCTTTGATAGCTTGCTTCGCCCAGATTTCGAGGCTGCGGACGAGTTTCTTGGGTTCATACTGCACATAGCTGAGTACATCAGCAACGGTCTCACCATCAATGATGTTCTTGATGTGGTAACCATCCTTATCCGTCGTGACGTGGATAGCATTCGTATCGCCAAAGAGGTTGTGCATATCACCCAGTATCTCCTGATAAGCACCCACGAGGAAAACACCAATATAATAAGAACCCTTCTTCTTGTCCAACGAATGCAGTGGGATGAAATGGCTCACCCCCGTCTCTGTGGCAAACTGTGCGATCTTACCATCTGAGTCGCAAGTAATATCTTGCAACGTAGCATTGCGATCGGGTCGCTCGTTGAGGCGCTGGATCGGCATGATAGGGAAAATCTGGTCAATCGCCCATGCATCAGGCAATGAATGGAAGAGAGAGAAATTACAAAAGTATTTATCAGCCAAGAGTTTGTCCAATGAATGGAACTCTTCTGGCACATGCTTCATCGTATGAACCAACGTATTAATTTCGCGAGCTACTGCCCAATACATTCTTTCTATTTCTGCACGTGTACGCAAATCAAGCATTCCATGAGAGAAGAGGTCAAGGGCTTCCTCACGAATCTGCTGGGCATCGTGCCAGTTCTCCAACATATTGCGCACATTGATGTTGCACCAAATGTCATAGAGGTCTCTTGCCAGTTGGTGGTCATCCTCCTTCACCTCAAACTCGTCTGGCATCGCTGGAACTTCAGTCGTTTCCAGCACTTCCATGATAAGGACAGAATGGTGAGCCGCCAACGAACGTCCACCCTCTGTAATGATGTTGGGATGAGGTATTTCATTGGCATTGGCCGCCTCGACAAAAGTATAGACGCAATTGTTCACATATTCCTGAATAGAATAGTTGACAGAACTCTCGCTGTTGCTTGAACGGCTACCATCGTAATCGACGCCCAAACCACCACCACAATCTACAAACTCAACACCATAACCCATCTTGTGCAACTGTACGTAGAACATGCTCGCCTCACGCAAAGCGTTCTGAATACGACGGATCTTCGTAATCTGACTACCAATATGGAAATGGATGAGTTTGAGGCAGTCCTTCATATCGTTCTCCTCAATGTACTGCAATGCTGTCAACAACTCACCAGAAGTCAAACCGAACTTGCTGGCATCACCACCACTCTCTTCCCACTTGCCTGAGCCTGATGCCGCCAACTTGATACGAATACCCATATTAGGACGCACACCCAGTTTCTTGGCGGTGCGAGTGATGATTTCCAGTTCGTTGAACTTCTCCACCACAATGAAAATGCGCTTACCCATCTTCTGGGCAAGCAACGCCAACTCTATGTAATCTCGGTCTTTATAGCCATTACAGATAATCAGCGAGTCACTGTTCATATTGACTGCCAGCACTGCATGCAGCTCTGGTTTCGAACCAGCTTCCAAACCCAGATTGAACTTCTTGCCATGCTTGATGACCTCTTCCACCACAGGACTAATCTGATTCACCTTGATGGGGTAGATAATGAAGTTCTCTCCATTGTAGCCATACTCATTGGCTGCCTTCTTGAAGCAGGTGGAGGTCTTCTCAATACGATTGTCGATGATATCGGGGAAACGCACCAATACGGGTGCAGACACATCGCGAAGCGCGAGGTCATCCATTACTTCCTTCAGATCGACCTCAACACCATCTTTACGTGGTGTTACTGCCACATTTCCTTTATCGTTGATACGGAAATAGTTGACTCCCCAGCCTGTAATGCCGTACAATTCGTTGGAGTCTTCAATGCGCCATTTTCTCATATTAAACCGATGATTTGGTTGACGTAATTCTTGATTTCTTCTTTGGTGTGAATCACCTCTATTGGGAGGATATGTTTCGCTTTCTGATAATAGGGTAAACGCTTCTGGAGCGACTCCTCAATATAGGCGATAAGCTCCTCTTCTGTTTTTCCTTGAATGAGGGGACGTACCGTCTTGCCCATTTGCAGGTGCTCCTTCAAAACCTGTGGCGGTGCATCGAGAAAGATGGTCTCGCCACGCATGTTCATGTAATCCATATTGTCGAAGAAGCAGGGAGTGCCACCTCCACATGAGATGATGACATCCTCAAATTCTGCTACCTCATGCAACATCTTGCGTTCCACCTCACGGAAACCTTCCTCACCTTTCTCGGCAAAGATTTCAGGAACCGTCTGATGGAAACGATCCTCGATGTAGTTGTCAAGGTCGTAGAACTCAAGTCCCATCTCACGAGCAAGCACCTTACCAATCGTGGTCTTGCCTGCTCCCATATACCCTATCAAAATGATACGTGTCATGCCTTCGCCCTTCTTCTGCCACGTCTTGCAGCAGGTTTTGCTTCCGATGGTGTCTTGTCTGCCTTCTCCACAATATCCATGCACTCTTCGTATGTCAAATTGTTGGGATCCTTGATACTCTTCGGAAGCTTGTAATTCGTTCCCTTATACTTCAGATAAGGACCGAAGCGACCATTCATCACTTCCAACTCTGCATCTTCCTCAAAGGTCTTGAGGTGGGCAGCCGCCTCACCCTTACGACGATCCTCGATCAGTTTGATAGCCTCATCAAGGTCAATGCTCATTGGGTCAATCTCTTTGGGGAGGGACACATATTTCTTGCAATGAAGCACATAAGGTCCGAAACGGCCAGTACCCACAGACACTTCTTCACCTTCGTATTCGCCCAATGTACGTGGTAATTTGAAGAGTTCAAGTGCTTCTTCCAACGTAATTGTAGAGATGCTTTGTCCCTTGTTCAACTGGGCAAAACGTGGCTTTTCTGTTTCGTTTGCCACACCAATCTGCACCATAGGACCGAAACGGCCTATCTTCACACAGACAGGTTCACCTGTGCCAGGCTCTTCACCCAGATAGCGCTCACCCACTTTATGCTCGTTCTTTTCCTGAAGGGTAGCATCCACCATGGGTTCCAACTTCCCATAGAAGTCACGCATCACCTGCTGCCAATTCTCCTTACCATCGGCTATCTCATCAAAGTCCTTCTCCACATTAGCAGTAAAGTTGTAATCAACAATATCAGGGAAAGCCTGAATAAGGAAGTCATTCACCACCGTTCCAATATCCGTTGGCAGGAGCTTTCCTTTCTCCTTCCCTACAACTTCCTTCTTCGTTGACTTCTTGATTTTTCCATTCGACAGCTTCAACACGTTATAGTTTCTCTCCTCACCCTTCTTGTCACCTTTCTCCACATATTCACGTTGCTGAATGGTAGAGATAGTAGGTGCATACGTGGAAGGACGACCGATGCCGAGTTCCTCGAGTTTCTTGACCAAACTTGCCTCTGTATAACGCAATGGATGTTGAGTGAAACGCTGTGTTGCCACCATCTCCTGCATTTGCAGATGTTCTCCCTTCTTCACGGCAGGGAGCAATCCTTCTGCTTCATCCTGCTGCACATCGTCGTCATAAGATTCACGATATACACGCAAGAAACCATCAAACGTAATCACCTCGCCTGTTGCTGTGAAGTTCACATCATCCGCAGAAATCGTGATGGTCGTCTTCTCTGCTTCTGCATCCGCCATCTGACAAGCTACCGTACGTTTCCAAATAAGGTCATACAGACGCTTTTCTTGTGAATTGCCAGATATCTCATGCTCCGAGATATAGGTAGGACGAATGGCTTCGTGTGCCTCTTGTGCACCCTTCGAACTGGTGTGGAACTGACGAGGCTTTGAGTACTTCGCACCATGTATCTTGATGATTTCCTCCTTCGTCGTGTTGAGACAGAGTGAAGACAGGTTCACAGAGTCCGTTCTCATGTATGTGATATGTCCTGACTCATACAGATGCTGAGCCACCATCATGGTCTGGCTAACGGTGAAACCAAGTTTGCGGGCTGCCTCCTGTTGGAGCGTGGAGGTTGTAAATGGAGGCGCAGGGCTCTTTTTCACAGGCTTCTTGTCGATATCAGTAATGATAAACTCCTTGTCCTTGCAGGATGCCAAGAATGCCTCAGCTTCTTCTTCTGTCTTGAAACCATGTGCCAAAGAAGCCTTGATGGGCTGTCCATCCACCATAAAGACTGCGTTAACACGATAAGTCGATTCGCTCTTGAAGTTCTCAATCTCCTTCTCACGTTCTACAATCAGTCGCACAGCCACACTTTGCACACGACCAGCCGACAGGCTTGGTTTCAGTTTCTTCCACAATACGGGCGAAATCTTGAAACCCACGATTCTATCCAGTACTCGACGTGCCTGCTGTGCATTCACCAGCCCCATGTCGATAGTGCGAGGTTTTTCTATGGCCTCTAAGATAGCACTCTTTGTAATCTCATGGAAAACAATTCTTTTTGCCGCTTTGGGATCCAGTCCTAACACTTGGCTCAAGTGCCAAGAGATCGCTTCTCCCTCGCGGTCTTCATCGGAAGCCAACCATACGGTATCTGCTTTCTTTGCTTCTTTCTTCAATTCCTTCACGACCGCTTCCTTGTCTAAAGGTATCTCATATTCTGGAGAAAAATCTTCCAGACTCACACTCATCTCCTTCTTTTTCAAGTCGCGGATGTGTCCATACGAGGACATCACCTTATAATCTTTTCCAAGAAATTTTTCCAACGTCTTAGCCTTCGCAGGAGACTCTACAATCACTAAATTCTTTTGCATATATTGTTCTATTTTTCTTCTCTATTCTGAAAAATCGGGTGCAAAGGTAAGCAAAATATTTTTTACGCTATATATATAATGTGTAAATTTTTCAAAAAAAGCCTCTTCGTTAATCGAAAAGGCTTCCCATTCCTGTCTTGTCGTTAGGATTAATCCATGGATTCTTTCCCAAATGGCGGTAGGCTAATTCGGTCACTTCCCTACCCCGTGGAGTACGTTTGATAAAACCTTCCTTGATGAGGAACGGCTCATAAACTTCTTCAATGGTTCCCGTGTCTTCTCCTATCGCTGTGGCGATGGTGCCAAGACCCACAGGACCACCCTTGAACTTATCAATGATTGTGGTGAGAATCTTATTGTCAATCTCATCAAGACCAAATTTGTCTATGTTCAGAGCTTCCAATGCCATGTGGGCTATCGGGAGATCAATTGTTCCGTTACCCTTCACCTGCGCAAAGTCACGCACACGTCTCAACAGAGCATTGGCAATACGGGGAGTACCACGACTGCGACCCGCTATCTCACCTGCAGCATCGAAATCGCAAGGGATGCCCAGCAGTTTGGCAGAACGGAGAACAATCTTGGTCAGCACATCTGTGTCATAATATTCCAAATGAAGGTTGATACCAAAACGGGCACGAAGGGGAGCCGTCAACAGTCCGCTACGAGTAGTGGCACCTACCAAAGTGAAAGGGCTAAGGTCTATCTGGATGCTACGTGCCGAAGGACCTTTATCTATCATGATGTCAATACGGTAGTCCTCCATCGCACTATACAGATACTCCTCCACTACAGGTGACAGACGATGAATCTCATCAATGAAAAGCACGTCATTCTCCTCCAACGAAGTGAGGATGCCTGCCAAATCACCAGGCTTATCCAACACAGGACCCGATGTAACCTTGAAACCCACACCCAATTCGTTGGCAATGATGTTGCTGAGCGTCGTCTTACCCAGTCCTGGAGGACCATGCAGGAGCGTGTGGTCAAGGGGTTCTCCACGGAATCGGGCAGCCTCCACAAACACACTCAGGTTCTCCACCACCTTGGTTTGTCCACTGAAATCGGCAAATCGCAAAGGACGCAAGGCATTCTCAAAATCCTTGTCCTTCACATTCCGCTGTTCTCTTATATCAAAATCTTCTGCCATCTAAATAATTTTCAATTTTCAACTTTCAATTTTCACTGTTGTGTCAATCTATCTGCTGGCTGCAATACATACAATTTGTCATTCACACGTACACGCTCATTGACCTTAATACTAATGTGCTGTCCCCTCGTCGCCGTCTCCACTGGTTCCAAATCAAAGCGAATCTCTTCACACGGCTGAATCAACGCACCAGTCGTAGTACCCGTAATGAGCACCTTATCCCCAACATGCAAGTCCTCGTTCTCAATCAAAAACTCTGCCACACCAATCTTCGAGAAATACTTCATGCACTTGCCCACATACACTTTCTTCTCCGTTGCCCTACTGCCATACACCTCGCACCATTCGCCCAATTTCTGTCCCTGATAATAACCATCCCAGAAACCACGGTTGAACACAGTACTGAGTGATTGGTCCCACGCATCTTTCTTCTCATCTGTGAAACCACCATCAAGCACGGCATGAATCGCCTCATCATAGGCTTTCACCACCGTATAGACATACTCTGGTCCTCTCGCCCTACCCTCAATCTTGAACACACGCACACCTGCATTCATCATCACATCGATAAAACGTATCGTCTTCAAGTCACGGGGTGACATGATGTACTTGTTATCCACCTTTAATTGCGTACCTGTCTCCAAGTCTGTCACCTCATACCCTCTCCGACAAATCTGCACACACTCTCCCCGATTCGCACTCCTGCCTGCATTCTGCAACGACAGATAGCATTTGCCACTGATCGCCATACACAAGGCTCCATGACAGAACATCTCAATACGGATCAAGGCTCCTTTCGGTCCTCGAATATCCTGTTCTACTATCTGCTGATAGATGTCCCTCACCTGCCACATGTTCAACTCTCTCGCCAACACCACCACATCAGCAAACTGGGCATAGAATTTCAGTGCCTCAATGTTCGAAATATTTAACTGAGTGCTCAGATGCACCTCCATGCCCACCTGGTTACAATAGGTCATCACCGCCACATCACAGGCAATCACCGCTGAAATCTTCGCCTCCACAGCTGCATCCACAATCTCATGCATCGTCGCAATATCCTCCCCATAGATAATCGTGTTCACCGTCAAATAAGACTGTACCCCATGCTCATGACAAATCGCTGCAATCTCCTTCAAATCCTCAATGGTGAAATCGTTGGCACTGTGACTCCTCATGTTCAGTTTCCCGATGCCAAAATACACCGAATTAGCCCCAGCTTTCAGCGCTGCAGCCAAACTCTCTCGGCTCCCCACAGGTGCCATGATTTCAAAATCATTTCGTTTCATGTTGCAAAGGTAGTGAAAGCCTCATACAATACAAAATAAAATCGTTTTTATTTTTATTGTTGAGGCGCATCCTACCTTCAGGCGTAGCTCAATAGTACGATTAAGTAAGGGAATTGTCTTTTTCTATGAACTCCGCAAAAACCTTCACTCGAGTCGATTTGTCACTTGAATCGAGTCAATTGATGATTTGACTCGAGTGAAGGTTTTTGAGAGCCTTTATGACACTGTAGTTTAACGATTTTAGTTGACTACTTGAAGTCTTACTCACGATAAGGGTTGACAGGGTTAAACTTAATTTTTAATTCACGTTGACTCGTTTTCACGTCAGTCATAATTTTGGTCTATAATATCATGCTTTTTCTTGAGTCGCTGCAAAGTTAGGCATTTATATTCATGCAGCCAAGACTTTGATGGCATTCTCTCTGTAGCTGACCCATTTCTTCTCCAGTTCGCCCGTGCAGAGTGCTGCTTCGGCTGGTGTCTTCCAATCCAGACTCATATGGGGGCGTTCATTGTTATAGAAGTCTATGGCCACCTTCAGGGCTCCCCTGACCTCCTGTATGGAGGAGAAGGACATGCCCATGAGCAGTTCGTTCTTGATGATGCCATTTACACGTTCGGCCACAGCGTTGTCCTTTGGATCGCCACACTCGGTCATGCTTATCTTGATGCCGTTCTTTTTCAGGATGCCCGTGTACTCGTGGCAGGCGTACTGTACACCGCGGTCAGAGTGGTGAATGAGGTCGGGGACGGGACCCTCACCAAGCCGCTTCAGCGCCATGTTGAGCGCCTCGATGGCGAATTTGGCCTCCAGCGTCTCGCCTACACACCAGCCGATGATCTCCTTCGTGTAGTAGTCCGTCACAAGCGACAGATAGCAGAAATCGCGATCGTCTGTCTGTGCATTGAGACAGATGACCATATAAGTGATGTCGCTCACCCACAATTGGTTGGGACGCAGCGGGATTAGCTCCTTCACCAGGTTGGGGTACAAGGGCAGGTCGTGCTCGGAGTCCGTCGTCCTGGCACGGCGCTTCTTCTTGCGCACCTTCAGGCCGTGACGCCCGATGATGTCGTAGAAGCGGTTATAGCCCACGCTGTGACCCTCGCCGAACTCGCGCTTGTACATCCTCCAGAGCTTGCCGCCGCCAATGCCATGGTCCTTCTGGCGGACACGCCTGACAAACTCGACGACGAATGCCTCTTCTGCCAGCTTGCACAGCTTGCCGCCCCCATGCTTATAGTAGGCCTGGGTTGACACACCAAGCAGCTCACACTGCGACCTGACGGGATATGCCTTCACGTCGCGAGCGTAAAGCCTACTGACTACTTGGTGCCAGCTTTTTTTAAGTCAATGCCGTACACCTCCTTGCCAAATGAAACCATCTCTTCATAGAAGTCCGCACGAAGCTTCTCCTTTTTCAGTTGTGCCTTTAGGGTTGACACTTCCTCTAGCAACTTCCTGTAGTCATCTGGAACAATCTCACTGCCTTTCTTCTTCATTTGTTCTGCCAATTCTGGATATTCAAGGGCAAAGTTACGAAGAATATAGTAATAATGGCCTCTTTTCAGCCCCTTTAATGATAAAATCTCCTTTTCCTGCATATGCTGAACGAAATGCAGTTCATAAATCTCTTTCATCTCGTTGATGCGATTTGCATCCTTTGAATAACGGCTTTCTCTGGGTTGTTGCACCATAATTCTTAAACGTTTGGTGTCAACCTTATTTAAAATAAGACACACTATTATTTTACGAAGATTTTGCCTACCGTGCCATCAGCGCGACGCATGATGTTGATACCGCGTTGAGGTTCTCTGATGCGGCGACCATCCAAGCGATAGTATGCCACAGGCACCTTCATTGAGATGCCATCAGACTCCATCATTGTTTCAATGACCACTGGAAGATCTATCACCTTATAGCGGAACTCCACCACATCGCTTTCTCCCATTCCGTTTGCCACTGCCATCGCACGGATAACAAGATTGTCACCCGTCGCCACGATAGGATCCTGGTAAGTCAGTACCTTCTTCGAGTCTGCATCGCACGGACAAGAACCATCCAACGTGTAGAGGATGGTGGCACCAGCAGTCGGAGAGGTCAGTTTTATTTCCGTGCCACGGTAAATTTCTGTACCACTCATGCGCGAAGCCGTCGGTTCATCCACCGTCATGCTCTCAGCATCTGCCACAAAGACAAAGGTAGTGGCTGAGAGGTCATCGTCCGTCAAGGCGAACTTCACGGCGCTGGTGCCGAGGCTCGTGGCGGTGAGGATCACTTGAGCTTGACCGTTGGCATCGAGGGTCAGCGCATTCGCACTCAGGTCAACCACGTCGGGGTTCATCGAGGTGACGCTGAGGCTCTTGCCCTTGGCAGCCTCGATGGGCAGTGCCTGTAGGGTGAGCGTTTGTGTCGCGTCGTCAGCCAAGTAGAGCAACGAATCCGTCTCGATGCTGAGCACTCGCTGTTCCACATCAAACTGTTGGGTGTAGTCGCTCTCCATCGGGATGCCAGCATAACTCTCCACGGTCTTCCTTACGGTCAACTGCACCTTGTCGTTCACTGTCAGCGGTGTAGTGGGTTCGAAGCGTACCTTCGAGGCGTATTCCACATCGGGTTTCTCATAACCGCTTTCAGTATCAAGCAGACGGAGAGTGCCTTGGGTGGTCTTGCCACCTGTGGTGACGAGGATGTTCTCCTTGGTCAGCGTCTGTGGGTCCATGTACTTGTCAAACGTGATGTCAATACCTTCGGGGTAAGCCTTCACGCGACTCACTACGGGTTGACGCAGTTGGGTCATGCCCACGTTCACCTCCAGTTGTGGTGGTGGCACTGGCAACCACTCCGAACGTGTGGTCTCATAGCCTTCCTTCTCGAACTTCACCTGCCACAAACCCTGTGGCACGTCCCAAGCGTATTTGCCTTCAGCATCGGTAAAGAGTGGATTCTCCTGTGCATAGTTCTCTGCATCCCATACTACGATGTTCTCGTGCAGGTCGCCATACATATCTTCTACCGTTTCCTTGTAGTAGCAAGTGGCAGTCACACCCTCCAGACGATTGGAGTTCACAGCCTCATAGACGAAACCAGACGGATCGCGAACAGGTTTGGAATCGGGACATGGGTTGCCAAAACAAATTGTTTCCCAGTTGCGGTCGGCTCCTATCAGCAGGTGGGTGTTTTTCGGCTTTTTAGGCGTGGGATCGGGCTTTGGCTTCTTGTCACACTCCAATGCATCAATGCGACTGCGAATCTTGTCTTGGTCGTCAGCGGAACTGCGTGGGTGGTTGACGGCCGTAATGATAGAAGTAACCTCGCCCACCATTTTAATCCACCAAGTGGGAGAATAGACAGGCACCGTGCCGAGTGTGAAGTCGGCAACAAGTGTACTTAAGTCGAGTACCACCTGACTGACGTCAATGACAGTGTGTTGGATGCGCTTACCCTTCGTGTCCTCATAGACCTGCAGGGCCTTGTCTGGCTCGCCCGGGCAGGGTAGCTTACCCTCGATATAGTCGGACAGGAATTTCCACTGATCAGCATCAAGCATGTTGTCGGTAATCAGGAACGCCAAAGGCACAACCTTGAATACGCCACCTATGGGCGTGCCGAGGAACTTGGCAATACCACCTCCAATTTCGAGGGCTTTACGACTTCCCATTGCAATAACCGCCCTGAAGTTACGTGGAAGTTTGAAAATCAGACGTGACAGAATATTCTCACTCTTTTTTAGCCCATTGAGAAATTTCCGGGCATTTGTCACGGCCACCTTCTTCTCTGCGAGTTCGGGATTCAAGGTGTTCTTGATGGTCTGCTCAGCGAGTTCCTTTTCATTCTGAGCTAATTTCAGTTCATCTTGAACTTCTTTTAATTCATTCCTCAACTCGGTCATGTGGTATGGATTCTTTCCATTATCCACACATTCTTTCAGCCATTTTTCGCTATTTTTCAGCCTCTTAATACTCTTTTCCTTTCGTTTAACGAGAGCCTTTTTGTCAGCTATCTTTTGTTTCCATTCAGTCACTTCATCCTGGGCTTTTTTCAAGTCGGCCTCGCCCTTTTCTCTGCACTTCTTGGTATCTTCATCTACCAAAGGTTGCAGCAGCACCATCGCAGCATCGTAGATACATCCTAACGCCTTCTTCACACCCTCGCAATTCTCTTGGATGGTAGCACAAATGGTCTTGAACTTGGAATAGTCGTCATGCGAATCCTTCATTTGCTCATGATGTTTAACTAGTCGTGAAGAAGCTGTCTGCAAATCCCACAAACATTCTTCGCTAATCAAGGGGCGTTTAGACCGTCTACTCGAAATGGCACGTCGCCGAGTCTGACTTTCGTTGATGGATGACTCGTCAACTACATACTTCACGGTACTCAGCATCGAGGTCTTGGAGTCGATATAGTTCATGGTCTCGTCATCCTTACGGAGATAGATGAAGGTTCCGTCGGTCATGGGGTATGCTGTGTAGCCTTCAGCCAATAGCTGTTCGCCGTCAATGCTGTTGAGTTTCTTGTAGCTAATCTCCTGGTAGCCGTCATCCCATCGCACCACATCGGTATAGCCATCTTCAGGCTTTTGAAGGGCAGCGGTATCGATGGTTTGTACGAGCCACTTCATGTTGTTGAGCACTACATCGCGAAACATCTCGCCATGCGCAATGATACTGTCGGTCAGAGCCTGCGCGTGTGCCCTTTCTGCTGCCATCTCTGACTCGTCGGGGTCATCGTCGGGCTGCGTGGCTGCGGCTATGATTTCTCTGGTTCTCCGGCTTATGAACAGCACTGTCTTAGGATCGGGATTGTTGGGGTCGAGCGTGTCATAAAGGGCATCCACCTCACTAAAGTCGATGGCATATTTGGCCTCAGCCTTGGCAATGATGTCGGGATCGTCAATGATGACGTTGAATAGACTGTCGCGACGGGCCAGAGCTACATCGTCAAGGTCATCCTTATCGAGCAGGTCGTCCAGTTCGCGGAAGGCAGCCTCTTGATCGGCATCCAACCCTTCTGGCGTAAAGTCATTGTAGACTTCTTTCAGCATCTGACGGTTTTCCTCGTAGTTGGCTTCAGCATCAGCTATTGCGTCTTCTAACTGCTGACGGTCGAGCTTCAGGTCGTCATCCTGTACAAAGTCCACATACACATTGATAGGCATGGCATCAATAATATCATAATTGAACGCAGCATACCAACAGCCTTTCTTGGTGTTGTAACGAGGGAACAAGGTCATGACGGTATTGTCTTCGAGCAATACGTACAAAATTACGTTCGATACTTGCATCGTATCGTTCACCACTTCGTCTTCCTTCATCATGTTGATGTCAAAACCGACGGGGAACTTACTGTTGACATATCGTGCCCAATAGGTGGGGCTGCTCACTGTGTTGGTGCGGAAATCCCATGTCAAGGTTGCCTTACTTCCATCTTGATCGAATGACATCGTCACCACTGGTTTCAGTGTTCCGTGGCTGATGGTCACGCTGCTGGCTCCTGTCTGCATCTGCAAGCCTTCTGGGGTAGTAATGAGAGCGTGAACGGCGTGCTCGCTCAGGTTGTAGGGGTTGTTGAGGGCACACTGCACCTTCCAATTGCCGGCAGGACCAGCTTCGGTCTGACCGATAAGCACGTCATCATCGTAAATCTGCACCAGAGAGCCACCGATGGCCATACCGCTAACAGGCACGATGCCACTTCCTGATCGCTGAGGCACACTGATGCTGAGCGCCTCGGCAGTGATGCTAACAGAACCGAGGGGTTGCATCCGCTCTCGGGCCGCACTGGTAAAGGTGACGCTCGCCTGTGTCTCATAATAGCCCTCCTTAATAGGCACGACACAGAAGCGCACAATATCGGTGGCGTTGATGAGTGGTACAGTCAGGCGGTTGCCGTCCATGCTGTAAGCCACCAGGCTGGTACCTGCCATAACAGACCCCTCCACTAATGCACAACCTTCAGGAAGGTCGAACAGCAGTTTCACGTCGCGATGTGAGACATCGCGCTTGAACTCCACTTGCGCTCTCAAGGTCACATAATTACCCACCGTAAGCTGCGTCTTGTTGGCAGAGAAGCGGGTGTTGTCACTTGTATAAGAGAACACCGATTCGTCAAACGATGGAACCACTTGATTATGCAAACTATCAATGCGTCCACTTTCGATGCTCACGGTGTTACTCACATAGTCACGACCTTTAACCAACTGCATCTCCGTAAGGCCATCGAGGGTGTTGATGCCGTTGAAGAGGCGGCTTTCGCCCATGGTGACGAGGGTGTAGTTGCCATCGGGGATGTCAGTGAGGGTCAGTTGTGCCTCGTCGTAACTGTAGGTGCCCTTCAGGTTGCCATCCCCATCGTAGAGCATACCTACCACGGCAAGGTTGTCTGTCTGGCTGAAGGTCGCTTTCAATTGACCCAGTTGTGTGATGGGCAGCGTGACGATAGTGGAATCGTCAGCCTTCACTAGACAGGTGGCGGTCACAGGCATGAACGCCCCTGTCGAACTGGTGGCGGTCACACGCAATTGTGTACCCTCTGCCAATTCCTCGTCTTGCAGCACCATGTAGGGGTACTGCACCTTCATACTGGTAAATTCCCGCTGGTGGGTTTCGTCATAGACGGTATAACTGATGCCCTGATAGTCAGCGTAGGTGTCGTCACCCTCCATCATCTCACCTTCTCGCACGGCTGGGCGATAGTAGATGTTCAGATAGAGGGTGGTGCCTGTAAGGTCGCGCAGGGCAAAGGCGACGGGTGTCGAGACGGGGAACGCTTCGACCGCCATAGTGGAGGATACGTAGTCGGTGGCAGCAGCCGTGATAGTGGCTGGCGCATCGGGAACAGTGAGTGTCCAGTTGCCGTCAGCATCGGTAGCGGCGGTCAGCGTTTGCGAATAGCATCCATTGAGCAGTTGGGTCACTGAAACATTGGCACCACGGATGGGACTGCCTGTGGAGGCAGCAGTCACGGTGCCGCTGAGGGTGGCGGTCTTCAAGGGCTGCAAGCGGACAGAGAGTGTGGCGTTTTCTCCCACGATGATGAGCGAGTCGGTGGGCAACTGATATAGGATGCCCAAGGCTTCGGGCAGTCGGACGCTGAACCGCACCTTAGCCCCTGCCATCTGACTGCCGAGGGTGTTGCCTGTGGCGATGTAGTTGCCGCGCTGGTCAGTCCATGTGGTGGTAGCTTGGTCGGTCACGTCCTTACCTTCGGGGGTGATGAGTTGCAGGGTGATGTCTTGCGGGATGGTCATGTTGCTGAGTGTAACGTTCACGTTTTGCCCCTTCACATCTACTCCCTCCATACGAGCGAGGATGTCGCCTTGTAAGTTCCTTACATATATGTTATAATGTGTATCATTGATGAGGTTGGGGAAGGTATATTTAGTGCTGTTGGTCATCACGTAGCGTTGTACACGTGCCGTCTGGGTGTTGACCAGTTCGAGGAACAGGTCCTTGAAACTTCCTGTCGTCGTGCCTTTTGGCAGGTTCACCGTCAGTGAGTGTACACCCTGGGTGATGGGCTGTATCTCTAATTCTTTCCATTCGTCTGCCTCCATATAGAGCGGTAGCGATTCTGCAGGGACATAGACAACGACATCCGCAGGCAGTTTTCCAAAATCGTTTGCGATGATCTTAGGTGGTGTGGTGGCATAGCAGGTGAGGCTTTTGAGTGCTTCGAGCCTGTCGAAATAGGCATAGTTTTCTATGCTCTCGATGGTAGCGGGAAGTAATAACGTAGTCAGCGTTTCATTTTTGCTACCGCCCGGATTGTAGTACCTGGTGTCTATTTTGCTCAAGCCAGTGGTTCGGCTTAGATCGAGGTAGGCGAGATTCTTGAAGGTACTGTATAGGAGGATACTCAGCCAGTCATCTTCTGTGATAACACCCACTGCCGTGATAGCCTTCACCTTCGAAAAGTCGGCATTGTAGGTCTCAGGATCATATAAGAATTTATAGATGGCATCTTGCAACTTGCCTGGGGTGAAAGCATTGACGATGATGCTTCCCGTCCCTTCGTCCCATCCGCTTTCATTGGGGTTAGGGGGCAGTTCGGGGGCATAGTGAGCGTGGGCGGTAATGGTCACGTCCTTGTCAGGCATGGTGAACGAAACCGTCCATTCATTGCCATAATCACTTAGCTTCTTGGTGTCGATTTCTGCAGATACAAGTGTGTCCAGCACGTAACCTGTGTTTGGATATACCGTAAAATTTACCTGCTGCCCTGTCTCCTTCTCAAAGGAGGTATCAGAACCCCAACCTCCTGAGTAAACCCAGGATGAGCCTTCGGGATCGGCAAGGACAGTGACGGTGTGTTTCGTGTTCTCGCTCTGGGCAAAGGATACCATTTGGCAGAGCAGCACGATGCATATACTGAATAACTTCTTCATGGCTCTTATTTATTTGATAATGACTTTTTTGTGATTTTGAATATAAATGCCCTTCTTCGGATGGCTGACGGGGCGGCCCTGCAGGTCGTAGAACTGCTGTTCTCCTTGCTGCAACGGTGTTGCAACCTCAGTAATGCCTGTGGCTGCATCGCCCAGATAGAGGATGAAACGATTATCGCAGGTGCCAGCGTTGGCATCGAATGTATAGCCCTCGGAATCGCCGTCTAAACGGGTCTCCTTACCAGTGTCTTGGTCGATAAGGGTAACGGCCTCACAGGCTTTGGTGTCGAGGCTGAGGGTGTAGGTACCGCTGGTGGGCAGTTGCAAGCCGAGTTGCACGGTGCCGTCGGCAAGGGGTCGCTCGTCAATGGCATATCGTACCCCATTCTCATGCGTATAGAGGTGGGCGGTGCCTGCATTCAGGCTAAAAAACTTGCTGGCATCGCGCCCTGGCTCGTAGTCAAGGGCAGCAGTAGGATTGATGACGAAGCGGGTACGGTCGAGGGTTTCCAACTTCTCCAAGTAATCCGATTTTTTCGATCTCTCCCCTTTTAATACCAAATTGAAAACCTCCCGTTGAGGCATCATTGCCATAGCACGTGCACGAATTGGACTCTCGGCCGTATCGTAGTGTACTTCGAGATTATGCTGACGTCCTTCCTTCAGGAACACCACCTTATCTTGTTCGAGTGGGCACTGCATGAAGAATGCCTGACCTGGAAAGAGGATGAGGTCGTCGTCAAGCGGTGAGTAGGCTTGATACCAACCATTGTAACTTCCCGTGAAGGTCCATACGATAAGGGGTGCCGTGGTCTCGATGTGACGGATGTCGAAGTAGCAGGGGTAGGGGTTGCCGATGAAGTTCCATGAGCGGTCGTGAGCATACTCGGAGTGGTGCTTCTCGAGCCTCACCTCCACGTCTTCCGAGCGAAAGAAGAGGGGCTTGTTGGCATTCTGCATGGCATCGATGTCGAAGATATTGTAGTTGTAGTTGAAGGCACCACCGTAGGTTTCAGAACGCCATTCCACTTGGTTCTGAGGGATGGTGGTTTGCCAGATGTAACCTTTCCCTGCGTGCAAGATGCTGTCGGCGGTCATCTCCACCCATGTCTCGCTGTGTTTGCCCTCAGCACGTTTCTGGGCATTGTAGCCGTAGATGATGAGGGGCACATCGGCGAAGCGGTAGCGAATGTCGCTCACCCGCACGTCGAATGGGAAGGAGAGGAATTCCCAGCAATTCGTGTAGAGGCACAAGTCGATGGTGACGGTGTCGGCACGCAGTTGTCCGTTATTGATGAGCGAGGTGTAACCGGGTCCCCAGTCTCCTCGATTCGCCATCGACCGCTGGGCGAAGGGGGTATAATATTGTGTGAATCGTTTGGTAGAAAGCATGTTCGGGCCATCGACGGTGAGTGTGCCACGGGTGGCAACGGAAGTGACATCGCCACCCCAATAGGAATAAAGCCCTGAGAAGGCGAGGTCGGGTTGATAGTCTGCGGGCAGTCCTATGGAGGTATCGAAGGTGAGGGGTGAGATGATGTTGAGGAAGGAAGGAAGCGTGTCGATGCCCACAATGTTGAACTCGTTCCATTTGTCTGCCTCTTGATAAGATGCCACTGAGAGTTTCGGCACATAAAGGGTGGTTTCTACGTTACCCCAGTAGTCACCTGCGATGGATGAGCCAGAAGGATAGGGAGGTGCAATGGTGAGGCAGGTCAGTTCTTTCAGGTTCTTGCAGTTGCTGAAAGGACCTGATACCAGTACCAGTGTGCTGGGCAGAGTGGCAGAGGTTAGTCCTGAGCATGAGCCGAAGCAATTAGAGTTCATCCGCTTCACGCCTTCAGGCAGAGTGATGGTGGTGAGGGAGGTGCAACTCCCAAAGGCATCTTGACCGATGATTTCCTGCTTTGAAAACTGGATGTCGGCAAGGTCATAGCAATTGGAGAAGATATTGTAAGGAACTTCTTTCAATGACGTGGGCAGCACAACGGTCTTGACTCCAGAGCGGCTGTAAGCCGAGGTGCCCACCTTCACGCCTTCGGGGATGATGGCGTGGTCAAGGCTATAGCACGCCCAGAAGGTACTATAGTCGATGCTGCGAAGGGTTGTGGGCAGTTCCATGTCGCGCAACCGCCAGCAGGAATCGAAGGCTCGGTTGCCGATGGCTTCCAGTTTGGCGGGCAGCGTCACCCACGTCAGGAACTTCATCTCGGCAAACTGCTGCTCGGGCAGGGTGGTGAGCGTGGTTTCGCTCAGGTCGAGTTCGGTGAGTTTGGTGAGGGTCTTCAGGGTGGCGAGGTCATCGCTGCTGGGTGTGCCGCTCAGCTTCAGGCTGATGCTGTCGGTCGTCTGGATGCCCAGTGTCTCGATGAGGCTGGCAAGTGTGGCTGACGAGGAAAGCGTCAGATCGTAGAACGGCAGTTGCAGGCGTTGCATGAGGTGTTCGGCATGAAGAATAGCATCGATGAGTTCGGTATCGCTCTGATACGCCATGTCTGCATTAATGCTAGCATTGGCTTCTGCAATGGCCTGTGGAGCGTGTGCCCGTTTGGCTGCCAGTTCTGTGCGGATGGATTGCTCCAAAGTGGCGAGACGCTCCTTGAGGTCGTTGGTCAGCGTGGTGCGCTCGATGGCGGAAGAGATGTCCTCATTATTGATCATAGAGGCTTGGATGGTCTTTGCGTAAGCATTGAGGTCGGTGCTCTCCGAAAGGTAGGTCAGGCGGGCATGGTCGCACGGGATGCGAGCACCTCGGTCGATGGTCTTCTTCCATCCGAAGGTGGCTTGTCCGTTGGTGATGGCAACCACTGCACAATTCTCATATAGGCGCTCCTTCATGGCAAGTGCCTCGTTCCATTCCACTTGGTGAGTGGGTGCCCAGCGTCCATCGGAAAGGCGGCGGTAGTTGCCATTAGTTGTGTTGGTTACTCCTTCTTGCAAGCGGTAGATGTTGCGGTAGCCCACAGCATCATCATAAGCAGTCTTCATCGGCACCATACGGCCATTCAGAAAGACGTAGAAGTCTGGCTCTTTGGGGTCGATGCCATTCCATCCAGGTGAACTGTCATAAGCGTTCAGACGCAACAAATAGAGACCGTCTGGTAAATTGTAGATAGTCTGCGACAACGAGCCTTTGCCGTAGTTGAAATGTATGAGTGAAATGTTGTTATCAAATAAGCTGTAAGTGCCGCTACCCAGACCGTTCTCGCGTGTCCAGCCGTTCAGCCCATCATCGAACTCTGGGTTCGCCATCTCCACGTCATCGCCAGGCTTCAAGTTCAGTGGCTTTCTGAAACTAATGCCCTTGATGTTGACCGCAGACCAAGAGGTGTTTGAGAGTTGGTGGAAGGTGAAGGTCAAGATATATTTGCCCTTCTTCATCGTCCGTATCCGCATGGAATACATGGAATAGTTGTACCATCCTTTGTTGGCGATGGCGAAAGTGGTGTCTGCCACGGTGGTGCCATCTGCACTCTTCAGGCAGAGGTCAAGTGTGGCGGTACCGCCGCCATTGGCGGCTTCTACGTAGAAGTTGTAGATGCTGGCATCCTGCTCGTTCTGCAAGATATATTCCAACAGGTCACCTTCGTACATATACTCCACACCGTTGTCGGTGAATTTCTCGTGGGTGTTTCTGCTGATGAAGAAACCCTTTGTCAAGTCGAAGGGGCGGTCATCATCCGTCGGAATGACTACAGACTCAAGGTTTTTGAAATTGATGCGCTTAATGTTACCCGTGGTGTTGCCAGGACTGGAGTGGAAGGTGAGGGTCAGGGTATATTTCCCTTTCGCCATCGCCTGAAGCTTGATTAGATAAGATTTGGTGTTGTACCAGCCCTTGCGCTCAATACTGAAAGTGGTGTCGGCTACAGTAGTTCCATTCTGTTTTTTCAGATTGAAGTCGATGGTTACACCATCATTACCTGTATCAGCATCAATTATTACATAACCATCATCAATATCCTGCTCGTTCTGCATGGTAAAGGTGATGCAATCGCCATCACGCATCCACTCCAGTCCGTTGCTGGTGAAGTGCTCATGGGTGTCTTCGCTGGTGACAACGCCCTTCTTCAGGTCAAAAGGGGTCTCTTCAGTTGTCGGAATCTTGATGTCATCTGCCTGAGCTACAATAGCAATACAGAGCACCAAGACGGTTAATAAAAATTTAGATGTTTTCATGTTGATCTGATATAAAGAAAAACTGGTGATTGTTAACAATTATAAACACAAAGATAAATAAAAATCCTAATACCTTCAAACTTTTTTGCAAAAAATTACAAAAAAAAGAACAAATGGGGGATTTTGCTGTTCACCATTTAGAACAACGAAATTTGGACTTTACAATTTCTGACAAATGAGCAGTTGTTCGCCTTCATCTTTTATTTTCGTACCAAACATATAGATGTTACCCCCGTCTTTGATGCCTGTCCTTTTCCGTAATTCATCGGCAGAAAGAGGAAAGTTGCGAGTGGCAATATTAGCTTGGGGGATCATGCGTTTAAGGCGTTTGATTATCTTGGAAGAGAATGGAATTTTTTCTTTCACCTCAAAGATGCGGCCAGGAAAATCGGCGATGAATTCGTCAGATGTCATCAAGTGGGTTTCCACATCGAGTTGGGAAACAGGGTAACGATGACAAAGAGAGGCAAATGCCTGTGCCTTCATCAGAGTCACATCGGGCTCGTAGAGAAGCCCCCTAACCCCCGAAGGGGGAAGGCTAACGCGGTGTGTTTCGTCCAAACTATTGAAAGTATAAGTATATTCTATCTGTCTATCCGTCAAGAAATCCACACAATGAATCTGCACTTCATTCCCACTGCGACAGCCCTCCCCCTTTGGGGGTTGGGGGGCTTTCACCAACACCTCCTTGCACTCATTCTTCACTCCTACAATATAGATGTCCGTCACATGATGCAGTTTTCGCAACACATCGGTCAAATCGACCATTGGCGAGAGTTTCACCAGCACCAGCTTGGCATGTTGCAAGAGTTCTTCCTGCCACTCAACGATGTTGGGTTCACAATCCTCCATCGCATACACACGACTGCCATCACCAGCTCGTCGTGCAGGGTCCAAATAGATGATATCCACCGATGGAATGGGTAGTTTTTGTCCATCGCCCTGTCGAACTTCCACTTTTGGATGCTTTCCATCCTTTAGTACTTGAAAATTATGTTGGGCGATTTCACAAAGTTCCTCATTTCTCTCTGTATAGATGGCTGTATCCATTCCCTCCGACATATACCAGAAATCAACTCCCATACCGCCCGTCATGTCACAAAGGCTCTTCCCTTCAATGATGCTACGTTTATATCGTGCTGTCGCCTCCGAACTGCATTGTTCTGCCGGCACTCTTCCTCCCATCACCAACTCCGCATTCTCATACCACTCTGGTAACTTCGTCTTCAATCGCTTCCTTGCCTCAATCTGTTCAACTGCAAAGGGTATATCAATGCCTTGATAGCGACGAGCAGCCAACAGCAACTCAGCCGTATCATCATTGATATGTTGCTGGATGAAATCGCGAAGTTCGGGTGTCCAAGTCATGAATTACCACTTGATAGATGCATGGGTGATGCGATGAAGGAGGACGATAGCAAGCGCCTCAATCAGATAAGCGATGAGATAGCTGTACCAAAGAAGGTTCGGAGCAAAACGTGCCATAACCCACAGGACTGGTATGACGGTAAGCGAAAGTGCAAAAGAGATGAAGAGAGCCATTTGGTGATGACTATAGAGTTTATAGACAATCATCAGGACGTAGATGTAGCAGAAGGGGATGAAGCTAAGAGCAAAGATGCGCAAGGCATGTTCAGCCTCTGTGATGAGGTCAGGCTCGTTGGCACCAAAAAGACGGACAATCAGTTGAGGGTCAATCCAGACAACTACACATACGGCAATCATCGCTACAGTGATGAATCGGAAAGCTTTACGAATCACGGTTTTCACCCCCTCAGCATCCCCCTTCCCCACTTGGATGGCACCTAACGACTGGAGCGTCTGACAGGTACCTGAAAGGAACAGGTTATAGACCTGCAACAAGTTCATGCAGACGGCAAACGCGAAGATACCCGCTCGTCCCAAGGTGTCGAGCACGATGGTATTGGCAGAAAGCAGCAACAGCGTCAAACTGATAGATGCAACAGCCAAAGGAGCACCCTGCTTGATGATGGACGAAGTAAGGGAACCAATACTGTCACCTGTAAAGGAGGGAATCAGTCGGCGATGTTCAGGTTTCCACCAATGGCAAAGCAAGATGGCGATACCCACCAGATGTCCCACAACGGTTGCTGCAGACGATCCGATGATGCCCCAGTCAAGCCACTGGATGAAGACAATGTCGAGACAAAGATTGACCACATTGTCAACAATGACTGCTACAGAAACCAGTTTAGGTTGGCCATCCACACCCACCATCGTGGAGAGTCCCCACATCAAGATGAAGGCTGGATTACCTATCAACAACACCTGCATATAACCACGAGCCAACGGCAAAATCTGTTCGTTGCTGCAAAGCAGACGTGCCGTTTGGTCTGGGAAAATGATGCCACCAAACAAAGCAAGCAACACTCCAAGCAATAAGCTGAACGACAGGGCATGGGTGAAGAGCCGTCGGGCCTTGGCGAGGTCCTTTTGTCCCAATGCATAGCCCACCAGCATACCCGCACCTGCATTGATGAGCAGGTGGAGGGTAAAAATAAATTGGTTGATGGGTTTCGACAGGCTAATGGCACTCACACCATCCTCGCTGATGAGGTTACCCACGATGATGCTGTCCACCACATTGCCCAAACAACCTGAGAGCGCCACCAAGATGTACGCCCACAGATAATTATAGAATTGCTTGTTCAGATCTTGCTCCATACATTTTCCCTTTTAATCTCTATCACCAGATCTTAACTTTCAAAGAAACCAAAACCACCAATGGCATTGAGCATCCGCTCCACATAGTCCCATGAGGTAGGTGAGAACGAGAAGCCCATACGGTAGAGAACTTGTGTGGTATAGTCGTTGTCACGAGCCACATCGGCAGTCTTTTGACCATGTGCCATATCCTGATAAGCCAGCAGCGATGCCAGCACCTTTGCCTTCTGTGGGTCATCCTTGGCATGATCCATCACCTCGGCAAATTCTTCTTGCTCCACGAAACGAATACCATCACCCACAGCTGACAAACCCATCAGCACATCGCCCAAGAACTGTCCATGAATGTTGTATGGATGGAAGACGGTACACTCCTTTGGTGTGGTCGCCAACAGCACGATGGCACGACTCACCTCGTTGATGGGTGAGAACTCCACTCGTTTGTTGCGCATACTGTAAGGACAGCAACCCAACATATTATAAACCTTGATACGTCCCATGAAAGAGTTGGTGGAGAAGTTGGCCTGGAACTCACCATCAGTGGAACGGGCTGCCAAATTACCCACACGCATAATCTTGGCATTGAGTCCGTGCAGCGCAACAGCATCAAGGATCAGGCGCTCAGCCATATACTTCGAATAAATGTATTTGTTGCCGAGGTACTGACCCATATAGAGACGCTGCTCCGTGAAAACATCATCCTTAATCTCACCAGCCCACAAACCACGTGTGCTGGCAGTAGAAACATGGACGAGTGTGGCACCTGTCTGAATACAGAAATCAACACAGCGTTGTGCACCTCCAATGTTCACGTCCTCAATCTCCGTACCCTCTGAGAAATGCTTCACGATAGCGGCACAATTGAAGACAGTTGACAGTTGGCAGTTGACAGTTGACATTTTCTCCGTCAGATCTTCTGTCACATCACCAAGCACCACATGGATGCGCTGACCAAAGAGCTCCTTGAACGCATCAGCGAAGTAGTAATACAACAAGGTGCGCAGACGATTCTCTGCTTTCTCCTGTGTTTTGCCACGAACGAGACAATAGATGTTCTGGGCATCAGAGTCAATGAGTTCACGTAAGATATGGATGCCCAGATAACCTGTGGCACCCGTGAGTAATACATTGCCTAACGAACGTCTTTCACCTTTTCGGAAATTATCAAGCGTGTTGCGTTGCAGCAGGTTGTTGATAGCCGTATAGTCGTAACCTGCAACGGAATCATCCTGTTCAGCAGATTCTCCAGCATCACCCGTAATGAGCGTAGCCAACTGGCGAGGGGTTGGATTAGCGAATACATCGCCGTATGCCACATGCAGCCCAGCCTTGTCGGCTTCGATAATCACGCGTGTCACCACCAGCGACGTACCACCCAGTTCGAAGAAATTGTCCGTAGCACCCACCTGATCCATTTGCAGAATGCCTGCAAAGATGTCGCAGAAGACTTTTTCTGTCTCATTAGCTGGTGCCACGTAGGCAGTACTGATGGCCAATTGTGGTTCAGGCAATGCCTTGACATCCGTCTTACCATTCGGAGTCATTGGCATTTCCTTCAGTTGTAAGTAGGCAGTAGGCACCATATACTGCGTCAGACTCTTCGAGATTTCTGCTTTCAGTGCATCAGGAGCAATCTCGCGTTCGGCAGTATAATAAGCACAGAGGTGTTCCTTTCCGTTCAATTTGCGGATGAGGATGACCACCTTCTTCATACCTTCCACCTTCAACATCACATTTTCAATCTCACCCAATTCAATACGCAAACCACGCAGTTTAATTTGATGGTCGGTACGTCCGAGAATGACCACATTGCCATCTGGTAACCACTTGGCATAATCACCCGACTTGTAGATGCGCTCGCCATGATACTCCACAAACCGCTCACGAGTCATCTCATCGAGGTTATTGTATCCACGAGCCACACCACGACCACCGATATAGAGTTCGCCCACCACGCCAACAGGCAGTTCGTTGCCATCAGCATCAACGATAAACTCTTTGACATTCAACTGCGGCTTACCGACAGTCACCTGCTTGACATGAGTGAGTTCGGCATTGTTCGAAGCCACCGTGATTTCCGTAGGACCATAGCAGTTGAAGATGCGAGCCTTGGTAATACTACGCATTTGTTCCAGCAACTGGTCGGAGAACTTCTCACCACCAGCACGGCAAATCTTCACACGGCTAATCGCATCACAGAAGTCTTCGCTGGTGAGCCACGTCTGCCAACGTGAAGGTGTTCCGCTGACCATATTGATGTGCTGCTCATTGATGAGCTGTGCCAAATCGAGTGGGTTATTGGCTTGTTCCTCCGTGGCGACAATCAAAGTCTTACCGTTGAAATAAGCCATACCGATATCCTGCAAAGCAGCATCGAAGGAGATGGTGGTGACGCTGAGGATGCGATCCGCATCGGTCAACACACCATTGGCAAAGACATTGGCTGGATGCCCATAGAGGTAGTTGCAGATACCCTCGTGACGCAACATCACACCCTTTGGACGACCTGTCGAACCAGAGGTGTAAATGATATATGCTAACGCATCGGGGGTGATGGTAAGTTGACAATTGATAGTTGACAGTTGACAGTTGATCAACTCTTCCACATCAATGGCTTTCTCTGCTGGCACACTGCCCAGACGGTCGGCCGTGGTGATGATGTAGCGAGCCTCACTGTCCTCGAGGATGAGTTTGATGCGGTCTGCTGGATATTCAGGATCGCAAGGGATATAAGCAGCACCAGTCTTCAGCACACCAAAGAGGGAGAGGATAAGACGACTGGTTCGAGGCAACAGCAATGCCACACGGTCGCGTTCCTTGACACCTCGACTACGCAAAGCAGCAGCAATGCGGCTCGTCACTTCATCCATTTCTTTATAAGTGAACTTGGCATCAATAGCCACCAATGCCTCATGATCAGGTTGTGTCTGGGCATAGTGACTGATGC